>WBZO01000146.1_pt1 | contig 192025 bp, 176 predicted proteins | sample 5204261 | NCBI WGS metagenome assembly WBZO01 (sample SAMN12412400, study PRJNA552823) | activated sludge metagenome | isolation source: activated sludge from anammox sidestream of wastewater treatment plant... | place: USA: North Carolina | collected 2017-09 | reverse complement strand
ATTTACGCCCCACCGGGAGCCAAACAACCGCTCGAAATGGTTAACCTGTTCTACCCGGTTACTCCGGATATTTCACAAGACCGAGAAACGACTCCGGAATATATGGGCTGAAACTTTACCGTTACAAGAATCCTTAAAAAACTGAATACCTGACGGCAATACAGTGTGTCAGGAATGATTCAGCAGACCAACCAGAAAAACCATACTTTGTAATTGGTAACAACACGTTACCATTATTTTATTTGCGAGGTGTCTCTCTATATTCCAGAAACCGGAGGTTTTAGATGTCCATCAAAATTTGGATTCATTGGGATAGTGGTTATCAAAAACAGATCACCGATAGCATCGTCAATCAATTAGCCAGGCAAGGAATTGAGATCAAAAACTATGGAGACGAGTTTTTCTGCAACTCTGGCGTAATTTTTAGTGATGAGATTACGTCTAAAACCTTCGAGGAACTGCATGAACTTAGCCACAATGGTCAAACACAGGTTCTGGCCTGTTTTTGTTGCGAAACCATTTCCGGCGATGCAATCTGGCAACTAATGGATGCAGGAGCTTCTGATGTACTGACATGTTCAAATTATGGTCTGGTAATTCATGAAATCATTTCTCGCCTGCGCCGCTGGGAACTGGTAAATACCATGGTCAATTCACCAGATGTCAAACAAGCATTGGTCGGAGAAAGTCATTCCCTGAAAACCACCTTGCGCCAGATTGTTGAAGTGGCACACTTCACCAGCACCCCGGTTTTAATTCTCGGGGAAAGTGGCACAGGCAAGGAGTTACTGGCAAATCTTGTCCATGCCATGGATCCCCGCCCCGACAAAGGCGAACTGGTTATTCTGGATTGTTCGACAATTGTGCCGGAATTGGCGGGCAGCGAATTCTTCGGCCACGAACGTGGCGCTTTCACAGGAGCAGCATCTTCACGGGATGGAGTATTCGCACTAGCTAATGGAGGCACACTCTTTCTGGATGAAATCGGCGAATTATCTCCATCCATGCAAACCCAGCTTTTACGCGTAATCCAGGAAAAAACCTACAAACGTGTTGGCGGCAATGCCTGGCAACGCACATCATTCCGTCTAGTTTGTGCCACCAATCGCGATCTCATGGCACAAGTCCAGCGGGGAGAATTCCGCGCAGATCTTTATTACAGAATTGCCGGCTTTATATGCTGCTTACCACCCCTGCGCGAACGAACTGAAGACATTCTTCCATTGGCTAATCATTTTCTGAAACAGAATTGTGCGCATAAAAACACCCCTACTCTCGACAAATCCGTGCAGGAATATCTGTTACGCAGACAATACCCGGGCAATGTGCGTGATCTCAAACAGGTTGTCTCACGGATGCTGTGCCGGTATACAGGCGAAGGCCTTCTGACCGTTGGCTGCATCCCTCCCGATGAGCGGCCGACCTTATCAGAGGACTGGAAAGAATGGCGGGATATCAATTTCGAACGGGCGATTCGAATAGCGCTGAGCCGTGGTATGGGACTCAAAACCATCAGCAAGAATACGGAGGAAGTTGCAATCCGTATTGCTGTAGATGAAGAAAATGGCAATTTACAACGCGCTGCACAACGCCTCGGTGTCACTGACCGCGCCTTGCAATTGCGCAGGGCCGCACAACGTCAAGAAAACAGCGCATAACAACTACAATATTCTTTAATCCGGGAAAGCAGATTGCGTGCTTTGCTGACCCGACAGAACAAATGACCATTGCTTCCGTACAGGGTGGATCAAATTATACAAATTCATCCCCAAAACCAACCCTTCCTGCTGCAAAGGAAGATGTAACGCCTTGATCTTTGCCAATTCCACCCCCGGATGAAGCCACGGCCCATCTGAGCCAAACAAAATCTTGTGGGCTCCTGCCCGCCGAACTGCCTGTTCCAGCAGATCGAAGCGCCGCACTCCGGCAGTATCGGTATAAATATTGGCATGGCGAACCAGATGATCAATCAGAGCCAATTGCGCACGCCAGTCATCGGCAAAGCTACCCAAGTGCGGAATAATGAAGTTGACATCCGGATATTCCTGCGCCAGCAACTCACATACCGACACCTCTCCGGCTACATCATAAAGCACCGGCAAAGCAAACATTCTTGCTGCATCGCAAACTTCACGGCTAATGGGCGCATCGTGGCGATGAATCTTGATACCGGAAAATCCATATTTCATCACAGCCATCTCAACCAATTTATGCACTCGCCCCTGATCCCTTGCCGCGTGTACAAAAGCAAATCCATAAAATCGCTCAGGCTGGCCATTCACAATTTGTGCAACTTCTTTATTGGCAATCGCATAATCCGAATGAAATGCTGCAAATAATACGGTACGCCGGATTCCAGCCTTCCTGGCACGCAGCAGATAATGCTTCAATGAAGCGCGTGTATCCCAGGGCCCCGTCAGACCATCACCACTCCCGGCATGACAATGACAATCAATGATCATCATCACCTCCCTGCTGAATAACGTATCCCGTTACTTACCCGATTGCCCGGTATCAGACAACCCCGCCTATTTTATGCAAGTCATTCTTTAAAGCTCCGGCAACGTAGTGATCTGGCAGATTCGGCATATGCATCCGTGCTGCGGTTGCCAAAGCAGTATTGGCAACCGCGGCAGGATCCGCATACGGATCAGCCAGGGCAGCCTGGCCGACAGCTGTCGCGGCAATACGCACAAACCGTCTCGCTATTTCCAGTTCCGCTTCCTCAGAAGGAAAACTGCCAAATTCAAGCTCAAGTGCTTTACTGACAGCTGTTCCGATGGCGCCACCAATAGCCGTACCGACCCCCGGTATTGGAATAAAAGTCCCCAGTGCCTTACCCGCTATTGGCAGTGCCATTTTACCAATCGCCTTCAAACCCTTACCCAATACCGGCAATACTTTCCTGCCAACGAAACGGCCAGCTTTCTTCAGACCTCTGCCGATCCCCTGGAACAGTTTTCCCAGAAACAAATCCAGCTCTTCTTCATTGGAAACAGCCAGTAACTCAGCAGCCAGTTCAAGTTCTTCGGCTTCACTGAAGGGGCTTTCGAAGGCGAGTTCAAGCTCCCGCTGATTGGTGACCAGGCCGGTCGGATTCAGAACGGCCCGCAGACTGGCTTCAATTGCCTTGTGCTGAGGGGTCAGCACCCAACAGATGGAATAATGATCAGGATTAAGGCCAAGGAATATTACATCCCGGTGATATCCCCGTACCCGGTTATAAAGGTTTCCGGTCTCGCCGATATAACCGATATGCCCGCCAGGTGTGCGATTGCGAAAAACAAGCAGATAAACTCCGCCTTGTTGTGGAGCACTGCGATAGTGTGAAAGCCGGTAACATTGCCTGCCGGCCCAGATTTTCCGATCTGCCGGTGACATATAACTCAGCAGTTTGCTGTAATTTTTACGGAACACAGCAGGTAATTCCGCTGCTGTCCACTCCCCCATGCGGCTTATTACATTGGATTCCAGTTCCTTCACCGGGAGTTGAGCATTCTGTTTTCCGCAGGCTGTTTTCAATGCCGCTTCCGTATCCGGCCCGGCAATACCGCTCACCCTTAATCCCTGTCTGCGCTGAAAACCCCGAATAGTGCTGCGTATTTCCGGCCCCATGATTCCTGTCACCGCAAGCCGTGTTCCCATCACCTGATTCAGACAATCCTGCAGCCAGCGCACACGCTCTGAACCGGATGCACTGTCCGGCTCGGCAGGATAAGGCTCATCCACGACCGGATAAGGTTCATAGACAGCATCGCCAGGCGATCTCCGCAACCCTCTGGAAGAAGAAGGTGATCTTGAAAAAGCCGGGTGCCGGCCCGCTGTTCTTATTCCAGATCCTGAAGGGCGCACCCCCGGCCGCATAACCGGTCGCGCACCCGGCTGCACGCTACGCCTTCCCGCTCCTGCAAATGAACGCCGTATTCCACGCTCACCCTCTATTTCAAACGCTTCCCCCGGTACTTCCGGCATCCATTCCAGTGGTATGGTTTCAAACCCGGATTCCTGATTCATGATTTACCTCCCGTATATGGTGGTTACTTTACAAAGCCAGCGCATCCGGTTTCCCGTTACGATCAGTGTTTCTTCGAAAGCCATGTATCACCGCAGCCAGTACGTCGATGCACTGGTCAATTTCCCCGACAGTATGGCGCGCTGTCATTAAAAAACTCAGGTGAGCCACACTGCTGCCACGGGGACGGGACAATACGGTCTGAATACCCTGCCGGGAAAGGAACTGATGTACCTGTATCGCCTCATTTCCATCGATCCCCCGCAAAATCTGGACAGGAAACCAGCCACCAGCTGTATTCAACCCCATTGCCGCCAGGCCGCTACGGAACCGGGCAACCCGTTGTGCCAGCATCTGCCGCAGCCAATCTCCCCGGGATCGATTCACCATCAGCGCATGCCGAGCCGCCTGAATTACAGCTACAGATGGCGGGCTGCCGTGCACCCGGGTGTCACTCGCCGCTTTAAATCGTTTGATCAGCTTTCCACTCCCGGCAAGAACCGCAACCGGAACTCCCAAACCTTTTGCCAGGGATGAACCCACTACAATGTCCGGCCCGGAACTCCCGCTCCAGCGCAATATGCCACCCCCTCCCTTTCCATAGGGACAGTGCAATGCCGGCATTTCTCCCAAAACTCCCAAAGCCTGGGTATCATCCAGCACCAGTAAGCCGCCAAAATGCCTGACTGTTTCCAGATATGCCTTAACTGGCGCAGCATGACCGCACGCCGGGCAAAACCCGTCGGCAACTGCCACCGGATATTTTCTTCTGCCATACGCAAACCGCCTGATTTGTGTCAGCAGTGCATCAGGATCGTGATGCCGGAAAATGTGAACTTCCCCTCCTTTTGCACGGAATCGCTCCATTCCCCAACGCACAACTGCATAAGTCTCCGCATCCAGAAACAATGCCGCCTGCTGCTGAAACAACATGCCAAACAAATCCCAGAACAAATGCAATGTAGAAGGCAACAACACCCCCTGCTCACAACCCTGCAACTGCGCCAGTTGTTGCGCAACCTCTGTGGCACCCGGGGGTTCAGCAAGTGCTGCCGGAACCCCCAGAGAAAACTGCTGCCACGGCTGCAACACACGGCTGGAGTGATGCAGCCCCAGGTAGAGTGCCGAAGTGAAATTGATCATCGGGATACATCTCAAATAGCCCGCTGCTGGCTCGCCAGGCGTTTTTGCAACAGTACCGACGGCAGTGTCGAATCAACCCGGGCATTGACGATTGGATCAGCTGACAAATCAACACCGGTTGCTGCACGATAAGCATGGATATACCCCTGTACTTGCGGACGGAAAAATCGTGCCCAGTTGAGCGCCTTCACAGGCTCAAACTCGTCACTCCAATTACCCCAGCGGATGGAAAGCAAAAGCTGCTCACCAAACATTCCCAGATTACGGAAGTGCAACACACTGGTATCTGTCCAGCCTTGCAGTTTCTTCATGGCGTCAACGCGATCCATCCAGGGCTCAGGGTAAGCCACCATCACCCGTGTCGGCAGCAATTCACGGAACTCAGGTCTGGCCAGCATCCATTGCTGCATCAGCATTTCGATGCGAGCGGTCGATGGCAGATCACCAAATTGATTATGTGCTCCCTGAGACAGGATCAAATGCACTTCCTTGAGCGCATTAAGTACGGGGAAAGCGTCAGCCTTAACAGTAGTATCGTCATCCTGCTTGTAGAACACGGTACACAGCCTCAGCAAATGATGGAAAGCTTCAAGGAACTTGGAACGTGTATCGGCAGGCCGAAAATTCTGTACCGCCCTGCCTTCCAGCCGCAATCCGTAATGATGATCGTACTCGTAGTTGCGCCGATTCACGGTCAATCGGTGCTGTTCATCCTGAATATAACCCCACAACAGATTATTGAGCGGGCGCAGCGGATCCATTTCCATGCTGGCAAGAGGATCCTGACCGGATGAGCGTACATTCTGGAACCGTCGGGTAATGGCATTGGATGTCTGCACCAGCATGCCTTCCTCGTGCCAGTACGACCAGATCAATTCCAGCAAACAGGGATTGGCAAGCTTCTCTTGTAACAACCCGTAACACACATCGGCATCACGACCCGAATTATCTTGTTCATTTCCAATACTGTTTATTGGAATATCAGGCAACTTGCGGCGAATAACGGCGAGATAGGGGAGAACATTCCTGTTATCATTTACCCCAACCAAATATTGACTATTAAATATCCCGCTTAAATTTTGTGAAGTTGGTAAATCTCGCCTGCTGAGATAGGCGTTGTCCAGATCCGGATTAAATGGCTGTTTTGACAGACCATTGCAATCTTTTTGAGCGAGAACACCGCAATTTACCATCACAAAAGCTTCGGTAGCCACTTTAACAACTCGATACGTATCAGAATCGGTAAAGGGCAGAAAACGTTTTGTTAATAATTCGTTATATTTGTTACATGAACCTGTACCATCCCCCTTCGGGTCACAGAAAATTTGATTCATAAAACTGAAATAGTTGTTGAACGACAGTGCCTCCGTACTGTTGCGAATCGCAGTCCAGAACGCCGTATCTTCTGTGAAAGAGGTCTCAGTACGTGTTAATGAAGTAGTAGTATTGACTTGCCCACCAATAATTTGCTTACTCTCATCAACGTTGATTGTGTTCGTCAATCTGAGAACAATATTTGTAAACTCACCACTTCCCTCAGTATTTTGATCTGTCACTAACCCCACGTTTGCAGCAATCATAAGAGGGCCAGCTGTATCGGTCACCCCCAATACCTGAGCTACGTATACATTCTCTTGAACACTCCCCTGATTTTGTGCACAACTCTGCTTTCCCCCATTCCTATATGCGTAACAATCTACCGTCTTCGCCGTTATACCACTGGGTAGAGTAACTCTTATCCAGAAACCCTGGCCCTGTGTAATATGAGTGGTAGGACAACCTGTAACATCTATCGCCTCTAAAGCCAGTCCGCTGAAATTTTTATTATTAACTGTATAAGTTACCTCCACATCCTTATTTTCTATTGAAATCTCAAAGTTAGAATCAGTAAAGTCCCATCCAGCCGGAAGATTTGGAAATGTCAGTTTGTAACACCCTGCATCAAGATTCTCAAAAGTCACTTTCCCATTGTTATCAGTTTTTCCAGATTGCTTAATTTGGCTTGTATTTGTCACAACAACTTTCGCGTTGGAAAGAATTCCTATACCTGTTGTTTTACCTGATATGGCAGGTCCCACATTAAGGGTTATTGAAAGGTTCATGTTATTCTCCTAAATGAATAGTTAACAGGACGATTCTGCTGGCAGTAACCTGCCGGCAAAAGGTTAGGTTGCTGCGGCTTCGCAGAACAATCTGCCGCTGCTTTCAACGTATTGCGCAATGCCCAGTGGGTGAGCAGCTTTCCCAGCAGGGCACTTTCCTGTTCCGGGCTCATGCGTCCATCGGCACGTGCTTGGCCGATCACGGCAAAAGTCAGAACCGGCGAAGCCTGATACATCCTCGCAGGCTGCTGCTGCCAGATGGAGAACAGTGTCTGAAGCTGTTGCGGCGAGCGGTTCTGTACCTGTAAGGCTTCGGCCAGACTCGCTCCACGCAGGCTTTGCGGGCGATGATTGACCAGCAGTGTCACAAAGCCGGGCAATGTCGCTTGAAGCATTTCATAATTGCGCCGCTGTGCAGCATTCAATTCGTCCAGCGGGTAGTAGTCTTCCCATAGCTGAGCCAGATGCTGCCATTGCGTATGGGGATAAAGTGCCTGCCCGATTGCACAACCCAGTTTGACGCGAATCCAGGGTGACGGATGCGGGTCATCCCGACTCAGGCGAAATACGAAGGCACGTGGCAGGCTGACCACACCCATCAATCCGAGTGTGGCGGCAATACCAATGCGGGCGATCGACCAGAAATCCGCAACGATCTCTGAAATCCACCGTTCCCATAGTGACCAGACCACGTTGTACACTCCGCTGCCCCGTTTCATCCCCTGCAAAACAGGCCGCAGGGAATTGACCAAGTTCAGCAGTGCAGCAGACTGATGACCGACTTCATGAATCAGGGAAGAAGCAACGCCACTACCGACCATACGTTCCCGGGGAATGCGAATCATTACTACCGGATTTTCACCGCCACCCGGCAGTCGTGTCCTTACACGGCGAATTGCCGCACCAATACCGCGATCGAGATAACAGATGATCGGCGGTACCTCGTAGTAATGCCCCGGAATGACAAGTGCATCCGCCGAAACCGCTTCCAGGCCGGCAAGCCAGACGCCGACTTCATTTTCACTGCGCTGCGTGAGGGCATCGTCAAACAGATCAAACTGTGTCAGCACTGTATTGAATCGCAGCCGCAGCAGCGAGAACAACCGCTGTGCATGGGCGGGTGCCGCCCTTCGGCCGGACGGGCTGCGCAGCCATGCGATGTAGCGCCGGATCAGCCTCCTTAATTCCTGTCGCCCCCGCATCAGATAACGCTCAATACCGGTTTGTGCTGCCGGTAACAGTGATGCGGCAGGCAACATGGTTTCGTGCAGGGCAAAAGGTTTGACCCGTTTCAGTCTGGTCAGCAGGGCACGAGCCTCCTGCTCAAGCATCCACGTGGCATAGGAAGCGGTAACCATGGCAGGCTATGCTCCGAGCAGAATAATTTTGTTTCCGCGCCGGATCCAGCGCCCGCTCACAGCACCCCGTCCGCAGGAAGGACACGGACTGCCGGCTGCACCGGCGACGATCGCTGGCGTACCGCGAATCAGACCCGGCGCAAGTTGCCGGGCAGCGGTGGCTATCGCAGATTGTGCGGCAGTTGCGGGATTGACTGCCCGTGGTGCTAACGCTGCATTTTTTGCCGCAGCACCGGCGAGTTGTACAAACCTTTTGGCAACTTCATATTCCTGGTCTTCATGACTCAACCCTTCCAGTTCAAGGCCAAAAATCCTGCCGGCATTAGCAGCCAGCTGACCGCCAATTTTGGCTCCACCCGCCCCCCCAAAATAACCGCCAATGGCGCTGCCCACCATCGGCAAAGCCTTTTTGGCCGCTCCTTTCAGCAACCCACCCAGCTGCTGCCCGACTGGCGATCTGACAAATTTTCCGGCCACCTGGCCCGCTTTTTTGATGAGATCCCCCAGGAACTGATCCAGCTCTGCCTCATCGCTGATCTCCAGAAGCTCGGCTGCAAGCTCCATCGCTTCGACCTCGCTAAAAACAGCGGTTTCGCCCCCCCACTCTGCTTCACCCGATTCCCCATATTCATACTGATCGTGTTCGTAATTTTCCAGATCGGTATTGGCTTCCAGCGTAGTGCGATCAATGTCATGCATGATGTCATCCTCCTCAAAAATACGTTCAGGAATAATTCAGGTATTGAGAATAATGATGTTGCGGCCTCGCCGGATCCACCTGCCTCCCTGCCCTTTGCCCGGCACGACCACAGGCATGGCCGTCCTCGCTCTCGCTGTCAGATTGGGCACATATATTTGTGCAGCTTTATTTGCAGCCATTTGTGCGGCACTGCGCGGATCACCGGAGGGAGGGGCCGACAGGGCATTCCTGGCGGTGTTGGCAGCAAAGCGGATAAACTGTTTTCCACCTTCGAATTCACGATCTTCCTGACTCAGTGTTTCCAGCTCAAGCCCAAGCGCACCTCCAGCTGCAGAGGCAAGCCCGCTGCCAATCTTTGCTCCCAGCGGCCCACCAAAATAGGCACCTAAAGCACCACCTGCAATGGGTAACGCCTTTTTGGCAACACCTTTGATCACCCCACCTATAGCTCGGCCGATAGGGGATTTCACCACCTTGCCAATGGCTCCTCCGACCTTCTTGATTAATCCGCCCAGAAACTGATCCAGTTCCGCTTCATTACTGATTTCCAGAAGTTCGGCAGCCAGTTCCATCACTTCATTTTCGTTAAAGACTTCACCCCACTCCGCTTCACCATACTCAAATTGCTCACCTTCATACTGTTCAGCTTCAAAACCACTTATTTCCGGATCGAATTCAAAAATATTTTCGTTCTCGTACATGATCTGGCCCTCCAATGTTTTAATTTCCCCAAAAACCTTGTCTGATGACTCATATCAGCCATGCAGACATACGTTAACGAGTTCAGGATTCCGCTCTCGCAGGGTCAACCTGTTTAATCCGGCTGCCTTCACATCAGATAGAAGCAAGCAACATGCCAAAAACTAAAAATACCGGGAAATTCAGTAAAAAATGAATATAACAGATTGAATAATAACAATATTATTACAGCGCGATGATGTGCAGACTGCTATGTGGACTGGTTACGTGATTCCAGATCAGGCGAAGCTGATTTCGGTAAACACCACCCGTATTACTCACACAACGAAAGAAATTTCGGTACTGCAGGCGCACCTGATCAGTGCAGGGATTTTGTTAACCGGGATTGGATAACGACCAGACAGGGTGCCTGGTTAGCAGTACAGTGATAATTTTTCGGAAAAGGCGGGGATAACTTTTCTCGCATGGCACGGTATGGCATGGGATGCATGCTGTGGACGACTTTCCTGCAAATATATCTTTCACCCCGGGGCACGCGGCATGCCTGGACGGCAGGCTCAGGGCTGGCTGATTACAGCCGGAACCTAAAGTGCCGGGCTCTTCAGCAAAGCATCCGTCAGCCTTTTTTCGATTGAGCCATACCGGGCATCGTGATCGTGAAGCGCTGATGATCCGCCCCACGCCGGGTTCTGCCTGAGCATATCAATAATCTGCTGCCAGTCTTCCGGCAGCTCGCCACGCTCCGGCGGCTGCCCCACCTGATCGGTATGACAGGCGGCGTGTCCCCGGTTCATCAGTTTGTCCAGCAGCTGATGCTGGCGCAGGTACAATAATTGCAGAGTAGTGTCATCCGCGCATAACCAGCGGGTACCTTTGATTTTTGCCTGGATTTCCCTGCCATAACGCTTGAAGGTAGACCAGCCGGTTCCGGCAAGGGCGCCCAGGATACTGGCTGCCCCCAGGCTCAATCCCCCCACCATCAGATCAATTCCCGCTCCGGCAGCAGCACCTTTAAGAGCAGCACTGCCAACATCCAGACCATAGGCTTTCAGCACACCGGGTGCAAACAGATCAAGCTGCCAGTAACCGTTTTGTACCGGTATTTTTTGCAGTTCGATATCGTTATCTGTGAAATTGAACATTTTCAGCAAATCAGCCAGACAATGCTGCTCTGCCTGGCGAACAAAATCCTGCAGCCTGGCTGCAGCAGAGGAAGCCTCCGCTAAATCCCGCGTATCCCCTCCCGTATTTCCAGTCTGCCCCGTATGCTCGCGGTAGCATGCTGCAGTGATGATTAACCCTGCAATCCGCCGGGCAGCCGACATACAAAGCTGGTTCCAGACTCTGGCACGATGGTCGATCAGACGCTGCAGGCGGGTGTAGTGATCTTCCAGCAGGCTTTGTATTTTCTGGTACAGGCGTTTCTCTGCTTCAAAAGCAAATGCCACGGTATCCAGCTCAAGCGAGGCATAAATGTTGAACGCTGCCAGCTTTTTTCTCCACAGATCCAGTTCTGCCCGATGCGATGCGGTAAAGTTGAAGACCGGGATCATGGGCTTCATCGCCTTGCCAAGTGTCTCGATTTCAATGAGATATTTTTCCAGTACCGGTTCACGCACATCGATTACATATAGCAGCACATCGCTGCGCAATACCTGCCGGATAACTTTGGCTTCCTGTTCCAGCGAATCATTAAGTGGTGTTGCAGCCACAAATTTTTCCAGCAGCTCAACCGGTGTCAGGCGTTTGTTGCGGGCAGCAGTCACATGCAGCCTGTCCTGCAGCGCATAGACATCTTCGATTCCGGGTGTGTCGTGCAAATTCAGCACCGCTTCACTACCGGCAAAAATAGTCGCCCGTTCAACATGCCGGGTTGTCCCGGCAGCATCTTCAACTCTGCCAAAACGGGTACTGCGCAGCAGGGTGCGAATCAGCGACGTCTTTCCGGTATTGGTATGGCCGACAACCGCTATCTCCAGCAGGGGTGTTCCCTGTGCCGGCGCTGTACCGGCAGATTTCATTTCAGAATGTATGGTCATCAGGAAAGGACATGTTCGGCCGGAATCGCACAAGTCTGTGCCAGACGGTACCAGGCCTGTTTGCGTGATTCCGCAACCGGGATCGCAGAACTGCCTGGCAGCAGCATCAGCCAGACCTGGCCGGAAGCCAGTGTTGCCAGTTCGCTTATCATTCGCTGCACCCCGCGATCAGGCAGCCGGTGTGCCGCCACGCCAATAAGCAATGCATGCCTGGATTTTTTAAGCGTATCTGAAACACGGATAAATGTTTTCTGATCTGCCACATTTTCCTGGCACACCACCCCTTCCGGCCAGGCAGCATGATTATCCAGCTCAATACCGATCACCAGCGCATCTGCAGGGAAAGGGCGGTTATGTTCACTGCGGGCGGCCAGCGCCGGCTGTTCCTTTCCCATGCCCGGATCCCGGTCGATCACACTGGTTACAAATTCTTTAGCTATCAGGCTCTGTCGCAGCGTGACATAGTAAGGCAGATACAAATCCAGTTTGTAGCGGTACTCCGACAGCTTCAGCATACAGAAAGACAACAGGATCAGGATCAGCCGGGGTAATAATCCATAGACAACCAGTGCCCCCACCAGAAACCCGGCCCAGGCACTTCGGATGGCTGAATCCTGCACACCTGCACCGATCCGGCTGGCCACAATCTGCCCGCTGTCCGGCACAATCAGGCCAATATGCTGCATTGGCACCCCCAGCAAACGGGTCAGTTCCGGCAGGCTGTTCTCCGGCAGCAGTGTCGTCCCCCAAACAAAATCATACTGCTTTGCCAGCATCAGCAGGATTAATACACCCATGCCGGTCAGCAGATAAACCAGCCAGAACTGGTGGGTCAGCACACTGATCCGCCACCTGCCCGCCCTGCCGGACAGACAGGTTTCCCACCAGGCACGCGCGGCAAGGGTGCTGACAGAATCCGTTTCCTTTTTCCTGAAATAAAAAGGCAGCCAGCAGACCAGTTGCGCCGCAATACCTGAACTCAAGCCCTGGATATTTAGGGAAATCCCGATACACCACAGCAACATTGACAGGAAATTGAACCCGAGCAGAACAACCAGCAGCCAGTAAATATTCAATGTGGAAGATTCGCCCGTTGCATGAGCTGCAGCCAGCCCCCCGAGAATGGCCGCCAGCAGCAGGATAACTCTGCCGGTTCGCACAAACAGCTTCCCCGGCTGCCGGAGCACTTCATCCAGGTGATTATCATGAATCAGATGGTGAGCGCGATCCAGCAGCCTTTCCAGAAAAGCCGGGTAGCTGAAACCTGAAGCCGGATACGCTTCCATACTCGCAATACCCGCATAGGAAAGCGCCTGCGGCTGTCCGGTTTCGATATGTCGCAGCTGTTCCAGCCGAACCAGATCATTGAAATCGTGGTTTTTTAATGCCTTCACTATTTTGATACCAAAGCAGGAGAAATAAAAACGGAGTGCCCTTCCAGGCGTCAATCCGGAAAATTCGCCATTTACCGGCGAAGCAGACTGTCATTTCATTCCGGCATATCGTAATACAACCTCGTTCCCGTAAAAAACCGGAAAGCCGTACAATCCACGTTCTACTGAACAATTCGGCAGACCCGAAAGGGGGCAGTGAAATCTGTTCACTTATTCCAGGAAGGATATTATCGATGAAACCCGTCGCAATTCTCAGGTTTTTCCCGATCGAAGGGCCCGGCTATTTTGCCACATTTCTCCACCACCATCACATTCCCGGCCAGCTTATCTGCCTGGATGAAGGGGCATCTCCCCCGGAAAATCCGGACAGTTACAGTGGCCTGGTACTGATGGGAGGGCCCATGAGTGTAAACGACGATTTACCCTGGATCAGCCAGGTGAAATTGCTCATCAGACGGGCGGTGGCAGCCGATATTCCGGTTCTGGGCCATTGTCTGGGAGGGCAGCTGTTATCAGTCGCCCTGGGTGGCACAGTCACTGGCAACCCGGTCAGGGAACTGGGATGGGGACAGGTCAATATAGAAAATTCGCCTGTTGCCCATGCGTGGTTTGGCAGCGACCTCACGGAATTTGAAGCCTTTCACTGGCACGGAGAAACTTTCAGCATCCCGGAAAAAGCAGCCCGGCTGTTATCCAGCCCCTACTGCCCCAATCAGGCTTTTGCGCAGGGAATACATCTGGGCCTGCAATGCCATATTGAAATGACTTGTGAAATGGTGGAAATATGGTGCGAGGCAAATGCTGCCGAGCTCTTGCAAAACCAGGGGGGTCCCGCAGTGGCCACATCGGAAGAAATTCAGGCCAGCCTGAACAACCGCATTGCTGCACTGCAATCAGTTGCAGACCGTCTGTACAGGAAATGGATTACCGCTTTGAAGACTTAAAAACTTGAAATACTGACGGCCGCATTACACGGCCGCCAGTCTGAGAACAGTTCCTGCAATGATTACACCGCTATCTCCGCCCGCATTTTCTTCATCGCCTTGGCTTCAATCTGGCGCACTCGCTCAGCCGAAACACCCAGCTCATCCGCCAGTTCATGCAACGTAGCCGCTTTATCTTCCTGCAGCCAGCGAGCTTCGATAATACGGCGGCTGCGTTCGTCCAGGCCATCCAGTGAATGCTTCAGTCTGGCATGTGTCAGCTGCTCCAGTTGCTCTTTTTCCAGTTCCCGGGATGGATCCGATCCATCAGTCAGGTACGCGATCGGACTGAAATCATCTTCATCACTGTCTGTTACCGGTTCCAGTGAAATATCCCGCCCGCTGAAACGTGTTTCCATTTCGACAACTTCTGCAGCCTTGACACCCAGCTGTTCTGCCATCGAAGCCACTTCAGCCTGGCTCATTGTATCCAGTCCTTTCTTCATACTGCGCAGATTGAAAAAAAGCTTTCTCTGCTGTTTGGTCGTGGCAATCTTGACCAGCCGCCAGTTACGCATAATGAATTCATGAATTTCCGCCCTGATCCAGTGAATTGCAAAGGAAATCAGCCGGACACCCCGTTCAGGATCAAACCGTCTGACAGCCTTCATCAGGCCGATATTGCCTTCCTGAATCAGATCAGCATGCGGCAGCCCATATCCCAGATAGCCACGTGCAACAGTCACTACCACACGCAAATGGGACAGTACCAGCTGGTGCGCAGCACTGATGTCACCCTCTTCCCGCATGCGTTTAGTCAGAGAAATCTCCTCTTCCCGGGATAAGATGGGGAAACTGCCGGCTGCACGGATATAACCATCCAGATCTCCACCTGTTATCACCGGCAAAGTCATAACCTCACTCATGGTTGTCTCCTTTAATTATTCAGAATGAGCCCCAGGTCAAACGGACTCCATGTAATTAAGCGTAATAGACATACTTTAGCACTCATAGTTCATGAGTGCTAACACGATTAGCATTGTTATAACGGTTTATTCGAGGAGTGCAGGAAAGGATAATCGATATAACCATGCTCACCGCCACCATAAAAGGTGCTGCTGTCAGGTTCTGTCAGCAGTGCATTCAGTCGCAACCGTTCAACCAGATCCGGATTGCTGATAAACAGGCGACCAAAGGAAACAAGATCTGCCTGACCGGTTTCGATTGTTTGCCGGGCACGCACAGGATCGTAGCCATTATTGAGCATCCAGGCAGCCTTGCCACCGGCATCACGGTAAGCCTGCTTCAAGGCAGCATAGTCGAATGGCGCACTCCCCTGCTGATAATCACGCGCGCCACCAGTGGCACCTTCAATAACATGAATGTAGGACAGCGCATCTCTTGCGAGGCCGCGTACCACATATTCAAACAGCAGCTGGGGCTCCGGGTCGAACATATCGTTGGCGGGGGTGACGGGCGATAATCGGATACCGGTACGCACCGCACCGATTTCATCAGAAACTGCTCTGACCACTTCAAACAGGAATCGCGCGCGATTTTCAATGCTGCCTCCATAATCGTCACTGCGCCGGTTGGAATTTGAACGCAGAAACTGATCGATCAGATAGCCATTGGCAGCATGAATTTCGACACCATCAAAACCGGCCGTAATAGCTGCCCGTGCAGCACGACGATAATCCTCAACAATTCCGGGCAGTTCGCTGATTTCCAGTGCGCGCGGCAGTGAAACCGGCACAAAACCACCCTGACCGCCGGCATCAATCAGATAAGTCTTGCTCTGCGCCTGAATAGCGGATGGTGCCACCGGAGCCTGGCCATCTGGCTGAAGGCTGTTATGTGAAACCCTGCCAACATGCCACAACTGCACGACAATTCTGCCACCTCCGGCATGTACAGCCTGAGTTACAGCACGCCAGCCATTCAGCGCCTCCCGGGTGTAAAGCCCCGGAACATTTGCATAACCCTGCCCTTGCGGAGAAATGGCCGTCCCCTCCGTAATAATCAGTCCGGCACTGGCACGCTGTGCGTAATAGGTCACAGTGGCGGGTTGCGGAACAGCCCCGGGTGAGCGATTGCGGGTAAGCGGTGCCATGACGACACGATTGGCAAGTGACAGACCGGAAAGATCAAATGGATCAAAAAGTGTCATAACCATAATTATTTGCAATGAGATAAAAATAAAGGCGTGTTACCGGAATTGTCTCATTTTGCCGGAAATCCTCCAAAAAACGCTGGTGGGACCGCCATCCAGAGAAAAAACAGATAAAAACCGGTAATGCAGGCAAAGCGCGGCAAACCATCGGATAATTTTCTTTATATACAAAATATAAATAAAGAAATCATTATTTATTATTTTTAATGATAAATAATTGTTGGTATCTTCTCTGCATTCGCACGGGCAATATTGAAACAGCAATCACAGCAGGAACACGCTTTATTTTATTACTGCTGAAAACCTTGCGATCACCCGACCGGGAAAACCCGGGATTCTCTGAAAAACGTTAACGAGACAGCTGGCACAAAGAAAAAAGCGGATAAAAACAGGCAACAGAACGCAGTTTACAGATAATAAACAAGTATTTTGAGGCTGTTTTTAACGCAGTGGTCCACACCGATCGTTTTTCAGAGAATCCCCAGATAACTTCTTTCCGGCACGAGGATATCAATGAAGCACCCGACACAGGCATGGCTTTACCTGATCCTATTTCTGTTACAGACCAGCATGATTTACGCGAAAGAAAGTTTCACAGCAACCGGGAGCAATCAGGCAGTACGGGAAACGATACCGCCAGATTTCTATCAGTCCGCCCGCAGTTACAGCACTCAGCCGGAATCCGACCCGCCCCGTTATGTGCGTACTCTCTCCAAAACGGGGATCGGTGCTTTCAGCAGTCTTGACTGGCTGGATGCCGGGCTGGATTACCGCGTACGCTATGAACATCGTCACAATGATATCCGGCGCTCTCGCATTACCACGGATGACCCTGTTTTACTCCGGACACGGGCTTATCTGGGCATCAAAGAAATCCTGGATCCCCTGCGTTTCGCTGTCGAATTTGAAGACGCACGCCGCTATAACGGTAAATTCCCTAAAGATAACCGCGACTGGAATGAATTCGAACTGATCCAGACCTATGGTGAACTCTATTTCAGAGATGCGCTGGGGCGTGACGACCCGGGCAATTACCGTCCTGTCAGGATCCGGGCCGGCCGCATGGCCTGGGAAACACTGGATCGGCGCTTACTGGCCAGTAATCAGTGGCGCAACACCACCAATAATTTTGAAGGTTTCCGCATTACCTTCGGCCGGGAATCGAATGATTGGGAACTGGATGCATGGGGCGTGCAGCCGGTCATAAGACTGACAGACAAATTTGATCGGCGCGACAAAGGCCAGTGGTTTTACGGCGTAATCGGACATTTTCGCCAATGGTCGAAAATAATCACCCTGCAGCCCTATTACATGGGATTAATGCAGGATGGCGATGGTGGAACCCGAATTAAACGTGAAATCCACTCTCCCGCCATACGGGCCTACGGTGTTGTGCCCGACACTGAAGTGGATTTTGATCTTGGTGCCATTTATCAGTTTGGCCGCGACGGCGGACAGAAAAAATCGGCACATGCCTATCTGCTCGAATTCGGCTATACCTTTCGACAAATCGCCTGGAAACCGCGCATCAGTGTTTTTTATGGCTACGCAAGCGGAGACCGCAATCCAAATGACAACACAAACAACCGCTTTGAACGATTTTTCGGTTTTGCACGCCCCTGGTCAGCTGATGACAACATCATCATGGAAAACATCCAGGCACCCAAAATAAAGGCAGAGTTCCAGCCACATCCGGATTTACAAATTGATGGCGGCTATAACGGCTTCTGGCTCGCCAGTAAAACTGATCGTTTCAACAACCTGCTCAACAGCAGCCAATACAACCGTGATCGCAGCGGCAGCAGCGGCGGTTTTCTCGGACATTCTGCCGATATTCGTGCCCGTTACAAGCTGACACCCCATATCAGTACCACACTGGGCTATTCGCACTGGTTCAACGGCGGATTCGTAAAAAACCGGCAGCTGGCGGAACTGGGAGATACCACTGCCGGTACGGATTTTTTCTATATAGAAGTCGCTGTCAGCGCATTCAAATAACATCAGCTTATCCATTAGGGAAATCAGATGAAATTCAATACAGGATTGACAGCCGGATTGCTGATCCTGGGCCTGGTATGCACCCGCCATGCTCTGGCCGAACAGACGATACTCAACGTTTCCTATGACCCGACACGCGAGCTGTATGAGGAATACAACCGCGAATTTATCCGTCACTGGCAGGAAAAAACCGGTGAAAAAATCACGGTCAGGCAGTCTCATGGCGGTTCCGGCAAGCAGGCACGCGCGGTTATCGACGGCATACCTGCAGATGTAGTGACACTCGCCCTTGCTCACGACATCGATGCAATCAGCAAACAGTCCGGCCTGATTCCGGCCGACTGGCAGCAGCACCTGCCCAACAACAGTTCACCCTATCTCTCGACGATCGTCCTGCTGGTACGCAAAGATAATCCCAAAGGAATCAGGGACTGGGACGACCTGATTAAACCCGGTGTTGCCGTCATCACCCCCAATCCGAAAACATCAGGTGGCGCACGCTGGAATTATCTGGCGGCGTGGGGTTTTGCCCTGAAAAAATATGAGGGTGATGAAGCAAAAGCACAGGCGTTCCTCACCCGGCTTTACAGAAACGTCCCGATACTCGATTCAGGGGCACGCGGATCAACCATCAATTTCATCCAGCGCGGCATAGGGGATGTTCTGATTTCATGGGAAAACGAAGCATTCCTGGCACTCAGGGAATATGGCCAGGAGAAATTCGAAATCATCATCCCCTCGATCAGCATTCTTGCTGAACCCCCTGTCACCATCGTTGATAAAAATGCCGACAAGCATGGCGTGCGTAACATTGCCCGGGCTTACCTCGAACATCTGTACAGCAAAGCAGGACAGGAAATTGCGGTACGCAACTTCTACCGGCCGAGTGATCCGGAAATCGCCAGGAAATACGCTCATCAGTTTCCGACAGTCAATCTGTTTACCGTCAATGAAGTGGCAGGCAACTGGCAACTGGCACAGCACATTCATTTCAGCGATGGCGGCCTGTTCGACAAAATTTATGAATATCAGTAACCGGACCGACCGGATCATCAGGGAATCTGAATTTTGAGTAATCATAAGTATCATTCCGGCAAGCATCACTCTGGCAAGCGCCACTCTGTTTTACCCGGCTTCAACCTGGCACTTGGCTTTACGCTGCTTTATCTTAGCCTGATCGTGCTGATCCCGTTATCAGCAGCCTTTATTCACACCGCACAACTGACCTGGCCGGAATTCTGGAACACGGTAACTGCGCCCCGGGTCGTCGCCTCCTACCGGCTGACATTCGGCGCCTCACTGGCAGCCGCAACGGTCAATGCATGGTTCGGATTACTGGTCGCCTGGGTGCTGGTACGTTACCCGTTTCCGGGCAAGCGCCTGGTCGATGCCCTGATCGATCTGCCATTTGCATTACCCACTTCCGTGGCCGGCATTACGCTCACCGCGATCTATGCCGGAAACGGCTGGCTCGGCCAGTATCTGGAACCGCTGGGAATCAGGGTGGCCTTCACTCCCGCTGGTGTTTTCGTTGCGCTGACATTCATCGGATTGCCATTCGTCGTTCGCACCGTTCAACCGGTACTGGAAGACATCGAGAAAGAACTGGAAGAAGCTGCCGCCATGCTGGGCGCAACGCGCTGGCAGACTTTCCGGTACATTATTTTTCCGGCAGTGCTGCCCGCACTGACCACCGGTTTTGCGCTGGCCTTTGCCCGTGCCATCGGCGAATACGGCTCCGTCATTTTTATCGCCGGCAATATTCCAATGGTCTCGGAAATCACGCCATTACTCATCATCACCAAACTCGAACAATATGATTACGCCGGTGCAACGGCCATTGCTGTCGTCATGCTGGTGATTTCATTCATTCTTCTGCTGATCATCAACCTGCTGCAATGGCAGGTGCGCCGTCGCAGCACCAAAGCATAAAGGAAAACCATGACTGCCATCCCGTTATCCCAGACCTCTCCGGCACCGCACAAGGTGGTGACGCAGGAATCACCGCAGGTACGCCGGATACTCATCCTGCTGGCCCTCTCCTTCCTGTCGCTTTTTCTTTTACTGCCCCTGGTGGCAGTTTTCTTTGAGGCACTGAGAAAAGGATGGGAAGTTTATTTTGTCGCCATCACTGAACCCGATGCTCTCGCCGCCATCCGCCTGACCCTGATCGCAGCTGCCATCGCCATACCGCTCAACCTGCTATTCGGTATTGCAGCCGCCTGGACGATTGCCAAATTCGAGTTCCGCGGCAAAAGTATCCTCACTTCCCTGATCGATCTGCCATTCTCTGTCTCTCCTGTTGTCGCCGGATTAATTTACGTACTGATATTCGGTCTGCAGGGCTGGGCAGGCCCGTGGCTGCGTGAACACGATCTTTCCGTCATCTTTGCCGTACCCGGCATCGTTCTGGCAACAATTTTTGTCACTGTGCCGTTCATTGCACGTGAGCTGATTCCACTGATGCAGGCACAGGGAAGCGAGGAGGAAGAAGCTGCCATCATTCTGGGCGCAAGTGGCTGGCAGACACTGTGGTACGTCACCCTTCCCAACATTAAATGGGGATTGCTGTACGGCACCATTCTCTGCAACGCCAGAGCAATGGGTGAATTTGGCGCTGTCTCGGTCGTTTCCGGGCACATTCGCGGCCTGACCAACACCCTTTCCCTGCACGTCGAAATTCTTTACAACGAATACAACTTTGTTGCCGCTTTTGCAGTGGCTTCCCTGCTGGCGTTACTTGCACTGGTTACGCTGGCACTGAAAACACTGGTTGAAGCCAAGGTGGCACAACAAGCCTCCAGAGGAAACCATTCATGACTATCGAAATACGCAATCTTTCCAGGCAGTTTGGCGCTTTCACCGCCCTGAACAACATCAATCTGAAAGTCAGACCGGGAGAATTGCTCGCGCTGCTGGGCCCTTCCGGATCCGGTAAAACCACACTGCTGCGGGTCATAGCCGGCCTTGAAACAGCCGATTCCGGGCAGGTGCTGTTTAATCAGGAAGATTCGACCGACAAACACATTCGTGACCGGCACGTTGGGTTTGTCTTTCAGCATTATGCCCTTTTTCGCAATATGACTATTTTCGATAATGTGGCTTTCGGCTTACGTGTCCGCCCCGGAAAACAGCGCCCCGGCAACCGGGAAATTCATCAGCGCGTGACCGAACTGCTGCAACTGGTGCAACTCGACTGGCTGGCAGACCGTTATCCGCACCAGCTTTCCGGAGGGCAGCGCCAGCGCATCGCACTGGCACGGGCACTGGCAGTCGAACCCGGTGTGCTGTTACTGGATGAGCCTTTCGGTGCGCTGGATGCCAAGGTGCGCAAGGAGCTGCGTGCCTGGCTGCGCAAGTTGCATGATGACATGCATATGACCAGTATCTTCGTGACACATGATCAGGAAGAAGCCCTGGAAGTGGCAGACCGGATTGTGGTCATGAATCGGGGCTGTATCGAACAGATTGGCACCCCCGATGAAGTGTATGAAAAACCGGCCAATCCGTTCGTGTATGAATTTCTCGGGCACGTCAATCTGTTCCACGGGCGTGTGCATCAGGGCCATGCATGGATCGGCGATCTCGAAGTTGACGCCCCGGAGTACCCGGAAGCCGAAGATCTCAATGCCATCGCCTATGTGCGGCCACATGACATTGAGGTCAACCGGACATTAAACGGTGAACCTGCCCTGGCTGCCCGTATTGTCCATATTCTTGCCATCGGCCCGATCGTACGGCTGGAACTGGCAGGCCAAGACAATCAGAGCGCAGATAATATTTACGCCGAAATCAGCAAGGCGCGCTTTCGTGAGTTGCGACTGGCGAAAGGAGATCAGGTGTTTATCAAACCACGCCGGCTGGATTTGTTTCCAGGTGACCGCCATCTGGCACTTTCCTGACTTTCATCCGGGTAGAGGACAGCCCGTAAACCTGATTTATCCCCTGTTTTTGTCATGCCTTATGAAAATTGTATTCAGACTTATGCCTGCGTATAGTGTAAATCTCTTGACAACCACATAAGGAGAGTTTGCCATGGATGAAATTCTCGGCCCGCAAAGACTCGGGCCACTCACCTGGCTGGTCGGTGAATGGGAAGGCAACACAGGTGTTGACGTGTCATACCACAATGCCGATGACCAAACGGGAAAGACCGGTTATTTTGAGAAAGCCTGGTTCCACCCGATTCCCAAAACAGAAAACGGTAAACAGTCACTCGAAGGGCTCAATTACAAAATGACCGCGTGGCGCCATGGCGAAGAGGCTATGGATCCGTTCCACGACGAAGTCGGTTATCTGCTGTGGGAAAAGGCTACTGGCCAGATCATGCGTGTTGTAGTCTTCGGCCGCGGGATCGCCATGATCGCTGGCGGTGATGCCAAGGCACGCGACAGGGTACTTCATTTCAAGGCAACCCCGGGTGATCCGAATTACGGCATTTTGCAGAACAAATATCTGTCAGCGCGTGCGGAGCTCAGAGATTTCAGCGGATCATTCACTCTGAATGATGATGGATCGTTCAGTTATGAGCAAACGCTTGTATTAAAGCTCGCAGCCATCGGCGGCAGGGAAATGCAGCATACAGACAGAAATACACTGCACCGTATATCCGGCAACTGTTGCCATTCCTGACGGCAAAAGAAGCTCGGGGCGTGTGACAGCAGGATCAGCCGGTTGCGTACTTGCCTCCTTACCTCAGCCGGGTCTGACGACTCTCTGACCGGGAGGGCATTCCATCAGCTTCCAGCCAACCTGCTCCCCTGCCCTGAGCGGTATCAGCCTGTCTTCACCCAGTTCAACCTGTTCCGGTACCCGCCAGCTTTCTTTTATCAGTGTGATTTGGCCGGTGTTGCGTGGCAGGTGGTAAAAATCCGGGCCATGAAAACTGGCAAATGCTTCAAGCTGATCCAGTCTGCCTGCCTGTTCAAATACCTCGGCATAGCATTCGATAGCGGCATGGGCACTGTAAATACCCGCGCAACCACAGGCTGATTCTTTATCTTTAACCGGATGTGGTGCACTGTCAGTCCCGAGGAAAAAGCGCGCATGACCACTGGTCGCTGCTTCCAGCAGTGCCTGACGGTGAATCTCCCGTTTCAGTACCGGTAAACAGTAATGATGCGGGTTCAGGCCTCCGGCAAATAAGGCATTGCGGTTCAGCATCAGGTGGTGCGCCGTGATCGTGGCAGCCACCCGGCCGGGTGCGGACTGCACAAATGCAACCGCATCGCGGGTTGTAATATGTTCAAAAACAACGCGCAATCCCGAAAAACGCTGCAGCAGCGGAATCATTACCCGGTCTATGAAAATTTTTTCCCGGTCGAAAATATCCACTGCGGGATCAACCACTTCTCCATGCACCAGCAGCGGTATATCAAGCTTTTCCATTTGTTCCAGCGCGGCTTCACAGCGGGCAATGTCTGTCACACCCGCATCGGAGTGTGTCGTTGCCCCGGCAGGATAAAGTTTTACTGCCTGCACCAGGCCGCTTTCTTTTGCCCGAGTGATTTCTTCAGGTGTAGTGGAATCCGTCAGGTACAGCGTCATCAGCGGCACGAACCGCCCGGCCAGCTCATCCGGCAAAGCAGACAGAATACGGGCGTGATAGGCAGCCGCCTGTTCAGTCGTCACAACGGGCGGCTTGAGATTCGGCATGATGATAGCGCGCGCAAAACGCCGGGCGGTGTCCGGTAACACCGATCGCATCGCATCGCCGTCACGCAAATGCAGGTGCCAGTCATCCGGACGGGTAAGTGTCAGTTTGCCTGTTGTATCGTTCAACCCTGTTTTCCTCACTGATCAAAAAATAAACACCAATTTTCCGCCGGAATCTCACAGCAGCAAAAACTCCCAGGTCTGGCTGGATGCTTTACGCCACAGGCGTTCCAAAGACGATAACTGAAACTGTCATATTTCTGTCTTTTGTTCCAGTGCCCGGGCATACAGTTTTTTTCTGCTTTCACCGGTAATCTCTGCAGTCAATTGTGCGGCCTGTTTCAGAGGCAGCTCCCGCTGCAGAACAGATAAGGTATGCACGGCCTGCGGACTGATGTCTTCCTGGTCCGGTTCTTCGGCCGGCGCCAGCAGTAAAACGAACTCGCCTCTCTGCCGGTTTTCATCGGCCTGCAGCCAGTCCGGTGCCTCTCCCAGCGCACAGGTATGAATCGTCTCGAATAGCTTGGTCAGTTCACGGGCGAACGTGATTTCACGGGTAGCACCCAATACGGCAACCATGTCTGCCACACTTTCGAGAATGCGATGCGGTGCTTCATAAAAAACCAGGATACAGGCGTATAGCGTTTTCAAACCGGCCAGCTTGCGCTGACGCTCCCCGCTTTTTGCCGGTAAAAATCCATAAAAGAAAAAATGCGGCGCAATCAGCCCGGAAGCGGATAAGGCACATAATGCCGCACTGGCGCCGGGAACCGGCACAACCGGAAAATGTTGTGCCAGCACCTGCTGCACCAGCAAGGCGCCCGGATCAGAAATGGCCGGCGTGCCGGCATCGGAAATCAGTGCCACTGATTTGCCGCTTCGTAACAGCCCGATGATTTTCTCTGCCGCATTGCCTTCATTATGCTGATGCAGCGGCAAGATGCGGGATGTGGCGGGCAGTGTATGTCCGGCCAGCAGTTTTTGTGCGTGCTGGACGTGTTCAGCTGCGATGCAGTCAACTGCCGACAACACTTCCAGCGCACGCAGGGTAATGTCGCGCAAATTCCCGATGGGTGTGCCAACCACATATAATGTTCCTTTGGCTATTCCTGCAGCAGCTGGCATATTCTGATGATGAAACATGAGTTCTGTTATTTGCCGGTGGGCGTGGCCGCACTATACGGCAGTTATCCCGCTTTTCCAATGTACCGGATGCTGCCGATGGAAGGATAGGTCAGCAAATAAAGCGACAAACAAAACAACAGACAATCTGCCGCAGCACCTGATTCCATCAGTCCACTTTTCCATCAATCCATTTGAATATCAGCCAACCCGATCCCATGTCCAGTCACTCAACCTCTCCGCTGGTTCGCCTGCTGCACTACGGCAGTGCTTTTCGCGGCCGCATCTGGCTCGCCACACTATTTTCGATTCTCAACAAACTGTTCGATCTGGCCCCGCCTGTCCTGATCGGTATGGCGGTGGATATTGTCGTCAACCAGAAATCTTCCGTATTCGCCCGGCTGGGGTACCCGGATGTCTCCACCCAGCTGTGGATACTGGCCGCAATCACGTTTATCGTCTGGGGGTTTGAATCCATCTGGGAGTATCTGCTCAAGCTCTGCTGGCGCAACCTGGCACAGAGCATCCAGCATACGCTGCGCCTGGATGCCTACAACCACGTCCAGAAACTGGAACTGGCCTATTTTGAGGCACGCAGCACCGGGGGAATGATGGCCATCCTGAACGATGACATCAACCAGCTGGAGCGGTTTCTGGATGTGGGAGCGAATGATCTCATCCAGCTGCTCACCACCGTCATTACCGTGGGTGGCATGTTCATCTACCTGACCCCGGGTGTGGCATGGATGGCGTTACTGCCCATGCCATTTGTCGTTGCCGGTTCATGGCTGTTCCAGAAGCGCATTGCCCCGCGCTACCTCGCCATGCGCGAACAGGTCAGTATCCTGAACAGCTACCTGTCCAATAATCTGGGTGGAATTGCCACTATCAAAAGCTATACCGCCGAACAGCATGAACTTGGCCAGATTGAACGTGAGAGCCGGATTTATCTGGAAAAGAACCAGCATGCCATCTCGTTAAGTGCTGCATTCGTCCCCATCATCCGCATGGTGATCGCACTCGGTTTCAGCGCCATTATGGTTGCAGCGGGGTTAATGGCTGCCGGCGGCGAACTCAATGTTGGTGCATACAGTATTCTGGTATTCATGACACAACGTCTGCTGTGGCCACTTACCCGTCTGGGAGAAACACTGGATCTGTTCCAGCGCGCAATGGCTTCCACCCATCGTGTGCTGGATTTACTGCAGGCTGAGCCGACCATTGTGGACGGGCCGCAAACGCTGGTGACTGAACGGGTCAGCGGTGAAATCGTCTTTGATGATGTCAGCTTCAACTATGAGCGGCGCGCCTCAACACTGAACCATCTCTCCCTGACTGTTCATGCCGGGCAAACGATTGCGCTGGTCGGCGCCACCGGCAGCGGCAAAAGTACGATCGTTAAACTGCTGCTGCGTTTTTACGAACCGCAACGGGGCCGCATCCTGCTGGATGGCCATGATATTCATGACCTGCGCTTGCATGATCTGCGCAAATCCATCGGACTGGTCAGTCAGGATGTTTACCTGTTCCACGGCACGGTGTATGAAAATATCGCGTATGGCACGTTTGACGCCGGTATGGAAGCTGTCATTGCCGCAGCCAAAGCAGCCGAAGCACATGATTTCATCATGGAACTGCCCGATGGTTATCAGACCATCGTGGGAGAACGCGGGCAGAAACTCTCCGGCGGCCAGCGGCAGCGCATCTCGATTGCTCGCGCTGTTCTCAAGAATCCGCCGGTGCTGGTGCTCGATGAAGCCACTTCCGCAGTGGACAACGAAACAGAAGCCGCCATCCAGCGTTCTCTGGAACACATTACCGTTGGCCGTACCACCATTGTGATTGCCCACCGCCTGTCCACCATCCGTAACGCCCACTGTATTTATGTACTGGACAAGGGTGAAATCGTGGAAACCGGCACACACGAAGCTCTCCTGTCACAAAACGGTCTGTACACCAACCTGTGGCAGGTGCAAACCGGGGAAAAGATGAGAGCACATGGATAAAAAATGGATTCTTCCGAATGTGGCGCATAACCGTAAAAAAGCCATCTTTGCGAATCCTGAAAGGATGAAGTAATCCAGCATCTTTTGCCAATAACGACAAATACACCCATGTCATCCGCAGGCAACAAAGGCAGCGATGCCGAGCAGCGGGCAGCAATCTTCCTCCAGCAGCAGAAACTGACGTTGCTGGAAAGCAACTACCGCTGCCGCTTCGGTGAAATCGACCTGATCATGCAGGAAGGCAACACGGTGGTATTCGTTGAAGTCCGGATGCGTTCCGGCAACCGGTTTGGTGGCGCAGCCGCCAGCATCACCACCGCCAAGCAGCTTAAACTGATACGCGCCGCCCGGCATTATCTGGCAATGCATGATGATGATTTTCCCTGCCGCTTCGATGCGATCCTGATTTCCGGTGAGCGGGAAAGTGAAATCGAATGGATCAGAAATGCATTTGATGAAAGCTGACGACAGGATATCAGCCCCCTCGTTCTCACCGCAATAAACAGATAATTCTTCCTTTGCTCGTTGATTAAGATCAACTGCAAACGCAGCAAAATACCTGAAACCGCATTTCTGAAATTTCAAAGCAGCTGATTTGCTCCTGATCAGGGTAGCAGGCTGTTACGAAGCTGATCGAATAAGCAAGGTGTCATCAAAACAGAAGATTGCGATATTTAATTTATTAAATTCTTTTTAATTCAAAACTTTATGAATCATGAGTTTTGTTATACACACTTTTACAAAGAAGTATGCACCAAGGAGAACTCGCAATGATTAGGCTGCTATTACTTTTTTCTCTCGCTCTTCTCACGGGTTGTGCCGGCATGGTTCAGTCGAATGTGGCTGTATTCCATGAATTGCCTGCCATGCCGACAAAGGTTAAGTACGCTGCAATTCCATTCAAAGGCCAGCAAGGCAGCCTTGAGCACAAATCCTACGAGCGGCTAATAAAAGAGGAATTGGCGAAACGAGGTTTTGTTGAAGTGCCTACTGAAGAAGCCGACGTAGTGATGTTTTTTTCCTACGGCATTGATAGCAGCAAAGAGGTTGTATTGTCATACCCGATCTTCGGCCAAACCGGCACGTCATCAAGCTATACATCAGGCACTGTCACGAGTTATGGCAACTATGCCACCTACAGCGGCACTACATATAAAACCCCAACATACGGGGTGGTTGGTTCTGGTGTGACGTCGGACACCGAATACACTCGTTTCCTAAAAGTTGAATTACTTGAAAGCCCGGCTCTTGCAAAGGGAGACATCAAGAAAATTTACGAAGCCAAGGTCATCAGTTCTGGCTCAAGCAATCAGGTCGCAGTAGTCATGCCCACGATGATCAAAGCACTCTTTGAAGATTTTCCAGGAAAAAGTGGAAGCACCCGTAAAACCGCCTTGCCATTGGTTAAGTAGTCAGTATGTTGCATAACATGGCGGTCAAGCGGGACGCGCCAAAAGCGGCGCGCCCCTTACCTTTACGTTAGGGTTTTCCCGTGACATCACGCACGAACTTCGTCCTCGTCGATTTCGAAAATGTCCAGCCCAAGGACATTGGCCTGCTCAAGGACGGTCCGTTCAAGGTCAAGATTTTTCTTGGCCCCAATCAATCCAAGATTCCCGTTGCTCTGGCAACGGCACTTCAAACGCTTGGTGATAGTGCCGAGTACATCATTCTTGAAACTGCCGGAAACAACGCCCTTGATTTCCACATCGCCTATTACATCGGGGCATTGTCTGCCGTAGAACCCACGGCCTTTTTCCACATCATCTCGAAAGATTCCGGGTTCGATCCGCTGACGAAATATCTCAAGGGAAAGAAAATCTTTGCCCAACGCTCAACCTGTATCGCAGATATTCCCTATTTCAAGCCTTCTCTTCCTGCCGCACCGGAAGCTCAGGTAGAAGCCGTGGTTGCCGATCTTATTCGCCGCAAAGCGTCGAAGCCGAGAACACAAAAAACCTTGCTGAGCACGCTTCACGCACTTTTCAAGAAGGAGCTTTCCGAGCAGCAGCTTGCCGCGTTGTTTGCCGCGCTATGTAAGCGTGGCGTTGTCAAGGTTGAGGGAACCAAGGTGTCCTATGCCTTGCCAACCGAACCCTAACATGGCGCTCAACCTCGCTCCCTTCGGTCGCTGGACGCTGCGCCATAAAGCGGCGCAGCGCCGGTTAGCTCTACGTTAGCCAATTTCAGGAGCCCCTATGCCGTCTGAAGAAGTCAAACCACCTATGGAGGTCAAAGATCTCTACAAGACGTTGCTCGACACACGGAATCTTGAAATCAATCTGTTTTGGCAGCGATCAAACTACTTCCTGGTTCTCAATACTGGCATCGCTTTCGGCTTCTTCAATCTCAAGGATGGAAAGTTCGCCGTCATCTTTGCTGTCATGGGCCTGCTTGCTTCGCTGCTGTGGTTCTGGGTTTGTCTTGGCGGCAAGTTCTGGCAAACCCGATGGGAGCAACGTCTCCTTGAGTTTGAGCGAGAGCACATGCCCGGTCTCGACTTCTTTGGCGCAAGCCCTGAGCGCATCCGCGCAGACGTTGAGAAAGGCCTTGCGTTTCATGAATTGCGTTGGACGCAGCGGCTTGTTTATAGGCTTGCGCTTAACAAGCCATCCGTAAGCTATTCGATGATCCGGCTCTCTGCCCTGTTTGTCATCGGGTGGGTAGCGTTCATCGCCATTTCAATCGTGTTGGGGAAGAGTCCAATTGGCTAACAGGCTGTTGAAAAACACCCCGGTGCTTCGATACGGCGGCCAAGCCGCCTGCTCAGCACGAACGGAATCAGTACGTTACCGTTCGCCCTGAGTAGCGCGAAGCGCGTAGTGAAGGATATTCGGGCGTTTTTCAACAGCCTGCTAACCCATCATTCCACCGGACGCTGCGCGATAAAGCCGCGCAGCGCCGGTGAATTCATTCGTTAGCACTTTCATAGGAGGCCACCTTGGGCAATTGCAAGTACTGCGGAAAACCAGCAGGGTTTCTCCGAAGTAAGCACGATGAATGTGAAGAAGAAAATCGCAAGCGTGAGTACGCCATCCAAAACGCCAATACTCAAATTCTCTCGGAAGCGATTGGTGCGATCAAAGGCTCAGGCACGTTTTCAACCTTGGAGGATAAAATCGCTGAGATTGAGCAAGCCAACCGCTTATCGACTGAGCAAAGAAGGCCACTTCTCATTCGTGCTTGGGAAAAGGCCGTTGACGGTTTTCTCGAAGATGGAGTTCTCGACGCCGAGGAAGAAAAGAGACTCGTTGAGTTCAGAGATCACTTTGGGTTTTCTCAAGGCGACCTGAATGGCAATGGCGCACTCACAAAAACCGCGAAAGCCGGTGTTCTACGAGATGTTCTTGACGGGAAGATTCCTCAGCGAGTGTCGGTCGACGGGTCCATGCCAATCAACTTCCAAAAGGGCGAAACTATCGTGTGGGCATTCCCTGACTCACGGTATCTCGAAGACAAGACACGTCGCCAGTACGTCGGGGGGTCTCAAGGTGTGAGCATCCGAGTAATGAAGGGCGTTTACTACCGAGTCGGGGCGTTCAAAGGTGAAGCTGTCGAAAGTACCGAGCGTGTCCATATTGACACTGGGCTGGTAGTCGTTACAGACAAGAACATCTATTTCGCCGGCCCTCGAAAAAGTCTTCGGGTTCCCTACCCAAAGATTGTTTCATTCGAGCCTTACAGCGATGGCATTGGCATCATGCGTGACGCTGCCACTGCCAAGCCACAGATATTTGTTACTGGTGACGGGTGGTTTACCTACAACCTGGTAATGAATCTGTCCCAGCTATAGGTGGCACAAAGTGCTAAACCATGGAACAAACAGAGTGCCAACACGATGATGACGGCAACTGCTATTGCCCATCGTGTAGAAACCAGATATTCGAGGAGGACTGCGAATCACACCATCCTCCAAAGGGAATGCCATCGCCGTTGGTTACATGCGTTTGTTCCAGTTGCGGTCACGAGTGCTGCTGTCAGCGTGAGGCGCCAGCACTGCGGACGAAGCCACCTACCTTAAAGTGGTAGAAATGCATAACCCTGCGGTCCACCGGACGCTGCGCGATAAAGCCGCGCAGCGTCGGTGACCTCCACGTTAGAGAGCGAAACCCATGGCACTCGACGCACTCGCTGAAATCGCAATCCGTGTTGCAGGGCAATTCGTTATCGAGGTTTTGTTTGTCGGCATTTTCTATTGGCCGGGATGGCTAATTCTTCGCGTAGTTACCATCGGCCGCTATCCGCCACAGCAGTCACAACCGCACAGCCGAGAGTTCGTGGCTATGGTCGCATTCGTGGCCTTTCTCATCGGCATAACCGTCCATTTTTCAGGGGGCACATGAGCCAACCACTCTCTAACCTAGCGCTCAACCCCGTTCCCTTCGGTCGCTGGACAGCGCTAAAGCGCCGCCGGTTAGCTCCTCGTTAGGGGGCCTCGTACTCACGCATGAACTCACTAGCTGAAAAATTAAAACAGCGCTTCATCGACGAGCTGCCCATTTTTCGCTTGCGTGCGTGGCAGTTCCTTCTCCTCCTTCTTTGGGCAGCATGGCCGTAGTTGTCTCAATCGGTCTTCCCAAGTAATTCAGTTCTTGCTTACGGCCCTGTAGTTATATTCCTACCATTTGCCTATCTTGCCGGCTCCATGTTCGTTGCCGCTCTGCCTGGCTTTGGGCCAGCCTATACGCTTGGTTTCAGCTTCACCGTTTTTTTCTTAGCCTATCTCGTTCTCGTAAGCTGGAGGCAACGGCATGTCAAATAACGCCACCCCTAACAATTCCGTCGAGAGGGACCGCCTGCAAGCTGCGCTTGCAGGTACCCAACCCGTATGCAGCGCAGCAAGATGTGCTGCAGTATATTTCCATGTTTTATAACAGCCAGCGACTGCATTCATACTTGGGATATCAGAGTCCAAATCAATATGAGGTAGAAACAGAAATATTGAAAAAAGTCGCTTAACTGGGGTGTCCGGTTTTACTTGACCAGGTCAGTGAAACGGCCAGCAAGAATCATATCGCTCGCCTGATGGCATCTGACGGGCTTCAGAGTTGGCCCCGGAAGAAAAACCGGACTATGGACATAGCCAAAGCAGATATATTTAATTACATTGAACGTTTTCACAATCCTCGGATGCGACGAAGAGCTGCAAAAAGTGATTTGGAGTTTTCAGCCGCTTTACAACCGTCCGTGTAATCAGGGTAGAACCTTAACAATTCATTCAAGCGTTAGACCGCAAGGCACGACACCTCATATATGAGCATCGCATACACCGGAAAGATACGCTTCCTGGCGCTCGCGTTTCCGGTACTACAGGTTGCGTTGACGCTTGGATGCATCATCTCCATCCTGGTAGTCGTTACCGGCGAAGAACTCAGCTTTGACCCTACGGCTAAAGGGCTTAAGCATGCCCTTGATCTCTTTGCCTTCCCTGTCTCGTGCTTTGCGGGACTACTTGCGGTCACTACGCTGCAAGTGGCAGTTGAGCAGCTTTCAGAGTCTGGACGCCAAAGCGCAACTGCAGCGTGGGCGTCCGTGCAGAGTAGCTTCCTAACGTATGCCAAGGAGCATGCGGGAGTCCCTCTTTCAGCCTTCTCAGCGAACCCTTTTACAGCGCAGTTTCGTGAGCCCGTGTTCGGCATCGGTAAGTTCACAGTCGAGTATCCGGCACCAACACTCACTCTCAGGCGTCTTTTGGATTCAAGTTCTAGATTTGATGCATTCGACTTCGGATTGTCCAAAGAACTAGACATGCAGCTCACCAGATTGAACAATGCCTTCGACACTCTCGCTGCGCTGGCGCTTCAAGGCGACGCCAAGTGGCTCGCCGCTTTCGTTGACTTCGCCACTATCGTTCGTCAGTTGAGGCTCTTTTTGGTTGTGCAGACTCGCTGCATGCCGACCTGGATCTGCCAACCAGTTCTTGAGGAGATCGCTGATTTTGGGCCCAAGCGAGTGTGTCCCGCTTATTCAGCGTACAACGTATCTGGTATAGCTAGTGACATCCGGGCTGAACTACTCTGCCTTGCCAGTGCTCTGCTGTTTTCCAAATCTGGACACAAGCATGCCGAACGTCTCGTTGGTTTCGCGTTTCGCATTGGGCTTTTGTGGGCCAACTCGAATGAGAGGTTGAAGTCTGCGCTAGGAATGAATCTCCACACCCTATGGAACGAATCGCATATTGTCGAGGCCTCACCTGTCGAGCTGTAATAGGCAACACACGTCCGGTGTGGCCTAACATTCATTCAAGCCGATGCCGCTTCGCAGCGTGGCTTAATTCATTCATTCGGTCAGTAGTGGTATCTCAGTTGAGCAATAAACAACGAGTCATCCGCAACTTTATAGACGATCCGGTGTTCGTCATTGATACGGCGTGACCAATAACCTGACAGTGCATGTTTCAGTGGCTCGGGTTTGCCGGCACCCTCGTGTGGCGTTCTTGTAATCTCTTTCACCAGCGTATTGATTCGCTGTACGGTTTTTCGGTCTGTCTTTTGCCAGTGCAAATAGTCTTCCCAGGCCTGCTCAGAGAAAACCAGCTTCACTCTGTCAGGCTTCTCGTTTCGCCTCTGCCTGATTCAAGAGCGGCGATGCTTTCCAGCAGCCGCTTCGCGTTCTTTGGGCTACGGAGCAGGTAAGCGGTTTCCTCCAGCGCCTTGAAGTCGTCGAGCGACATCATTACAACGGATTGTTCTCCGTTGCGTGTGATTATGATAGGTTCATGATTATCGCAAACGCGGTTCATGGTGTCGGCAAGTTTGGCTCTGGCAGTGCTGTAAGTGATGGCGTCCATAAAGTTCTCCAGTTGTACGTTTATTTGTACAATATATTCTGCCAGAAGTCAATGTCGGCACCTGGCCGCGCGTTCAAGCGGACAGTATGAAACAACGTGAAGCCACATGCCCGGTTTGAACAATGCTCGCAGCGTATTAGCGGTTCGAGGCTTGTATGCGTCTGTCGCATTCTTTCAAGAGAAGTTGGGGCTCACGATTGGAACAAAAGGACATCCATTTTATTTCCCGATGACTACAAAGCAGCTATGGCAGGTAGGCTGAGGAAAATGGCTTAACCAGGTTGTCACAAATTAACTTTTGTTATAATGTGTAGCTACATTGGTTATAACATTAGGATACGAGATGATTGAGTTGAAAGTCAGAAAGTTTGGCAATTCTCTTGGCATTGTTTTGCCAAAAGAAGTAGTTAACCATTTACGCACCGGGGATGGGCAGCGGTTGTTTTTAACCGAAGCATCTGATGGAAGGTATCTTATTACACCATACGATCCTTCATTCGGCGAAAAAATGGCAAAGGTAGAAGATATATGTAATCGGTACCGTAACACGCTCCATGTACTGGCCAAGTGACAACGCCTGTCTGGATAAACGAACAAGACGTCCTTGCCATTCATGAGCGTTTAATTTTTCTGCATGGCGGTGCATCAGGTATTCGTGACAGGAATCTTCTGAAATCAGCACTTGCAAGACCGCTTAATTTTTTTGTCTACGATCAGCAGCCTGATATTTTCCTTTTGGCTGCCACTTACACAAGTGGAATTCTGCAAAACTACCCTTTTGTGGATGGGAATAAACGGACAGGATTTGTAATTGGTGTGCTATTTCTTGAACTCAATGGCTGCAAGTTTACCGCTAACGAAGAAGATTCAGCACAAGCCATAATTTCGCTTGCTGAGGACTCTCTTGACGAGCATGGGTTCAGATTGTTCATGGAACATAACTCAATTGCAACGTAACAAATATCGGTCCATTCCATCACAATATGGCTAAATACACAGCCACTGAACGACGAAGAGCATTGAAAGTTACTCTTTGAAACAAATGTCGATCTTGCCATCCGTTACCTGAATGTGCTCCACCCCATCGGAAAAAGATTTCCAGAAACCGGGATCCACACCGAATTCACTGACCAGATCCATATTTTTTAACCCGTCCAGCCAGGTATTGGGAACAGGCCCCCCCCGGTAATACCGGCATCGCGTGCATCCGCCATGTAAACCTTAATCTCGCCACGCACCGGCAGTTCATTCCCGCACAGCACACGCAGACCGTGCAGCGTCATCAGCCAGGTACCGGCCACCGTCGCAAACAAAAAAACAAAAGAAAAAACAAAACAACAGGCTATCCATTTTATTTCCCTCAATTTAAACGTTGAGGATGTAGAAAAGATTAAGCATGCACACTGAAAATACAGCAACCACTGCTGTTATCGCCTTTATAATATTCGCATTTGTCGGGAAATTGCTTCCCAAACGAGAGAAGAGCGGGAGCCAAAAGAAAAAACCTTTCGCTGCTCCAGGTGCAAAGCGGTTTCCATCCATAGTAATCGAACTATAGAAGCATGGTGCAGTGGCAAAACAGGATTCTTTTGCCACTCGTGCCATCAGAAATGGCTGTAATTCGCAGCCCCAAAGAGTTCGTGAAACCTGCTCTCCACCCTATCAGGGTTCACAATATTCAGGTATCGTGTTTTTGCCCGCTCTTGCTCCCACTGATTTATCAGTAGCTGTTATTTGTTTGATCTAACACTTTGTCACAGCCGATTGCCCACAGCATCGGCTGAAATCAGGGCGTTAGTCTTGCCAAAGGATCTGTATTTCAAGCCTATGAATAATTCCATCGCCATGTCTTCTGCGAGCACTCCCCCACCGGGCTCTTGCGGCAATATATTCTCCATTTTTCTTATTTCACTGATTATTTCATTATTGAGTGGCTGCGGGGCTGCATTGCCATTTCGTTACACCGTCACACCCATCATTCCCGATGAACTTAAAATAAAAAACAAGGGATCCAAGTTCGGCTTCAGTTACGCAAAGGCGCACGTCATAAATGACAAGGGGCATGTGGCTGGCATATATACACCGCCACCCCCATCCCGGGGACAGATCTTTATCTTTGCTGATGGAAAATTGTCAAGATTTGACGATCCGTGCCAGGGCTATTTTTTGCTGAAAGCGATCACCAATACGGGATTAATCGCAGGGTACTGCCAGCCTGGGCAATTTACTCATCAAACCTCAGCATATTCCCTGGTACTTTCCTATGCGCAGCCTGGCAAATTAAAGCCTGTGAAAGTTGATTGGCCAACCAGCGATTTCATGGTACTGGGTTTGAATGACCGGGGAGACGCAGTTGGAATAAACACCAGAGCCCTTGGTCTTGCTGGCGAAAAAGACAAATTTATTGGCTTCGTTTATGTTAGCGGAAGTTTGCACATGATAGAAAAAAACTGGTACCACAACTTCCATTACTTTTTCAATTCGGTAATTAATGCATCGGGCCTGGTTGTCGGGGGAAATACCGGCCCGATCCTTGATCCAAAAAAACCGCACGTCTTCGAGAAAAGTCGTCCGTTCAAATTTGTTGAAGGTGAATTTTTTGAATTACCTGAAATGCGTGGCCAGATTTCTGCAATAAATGATATTGGGCATTTTGTAGCCCATGAAGCAAATCGATTCAAAATATATGACGGAGAGATCCATTCGATTGATTGCGAGAAAGACTCGTGCAAGACGTATGACATAAATAATATGGACTGGGTAATCGGTCACCAGTCAACTTCTTACCCGATACCCCCGATGGGAGCATCAATCGGGCATACCTATTTGTGGATCAAGGACAATTTCTATAATCTCAACAGATCGCTTGGCCTGGACATCAACCAAGACCTCGCCGCCAAACTCAATAACAGGGGACAGATGCTTATTCACGCCGATCGTTGGCCCTATTTGATTACGCCAAATCTTGCAGGACACTGACGTATCTCAGAGCGTTACGCACCCTCAATCAAAGCAACAAAAGAGGACATCTATTTTGTTGCTGGCAAGTGCCAATACCACGAAGGCTGCAGATCCTGCAGCCTTTTTTATGATGCACCCACCCGGTTGGTTCAGCGCCGTCGTCCGCCACCAAAAATAGAACCCAGCACACCACGGATCACTTGGCGCCCAAGCTCTGAGCCAATGGTGCGTGCTGTGCTCCTGGCTATCGCCTCTACGACGCCCTCGTGCCGCCCGCCGCGCGGTCCGGTGCTGCCACCCAGCAACTCACCCCAGTTAAAGCCACGATCGGCTTCATTCGGCGCTTGTTCCGGCGATGTTGCGACGCGTACCTTGAGGATTTCATAAGCTGATTCCCGATCCACCAGCTGTTCATAATGCCCGTACAACTGGGAATCGCGAATGACCTGCTGACGCTCTGTCTCGGTGGCCGGCCCCACCCGGCTTCCCGGCGGCACGACCAGGCCGCGCTCCACAGGGTGGGGGCGTCCCTTTTCATCCAGCAGGGAAACCAGCGCCTCGCCCACACCCATCTCGGTAATGGCCGCCTCCACATTGATTTGCGGATTGGGGCGAAAGGTCTCGGCCGCCACCCGCACCGCTTTCTGGTCGCGTGGTGTAAAGGCGCGCAGGGCATGCTGGACACGGTTTCCCAGTTGTCCCAACACCGCATCCGGAATATCCAGCGGATTCTGGCTGACAAAATACACACCAACGCCCTTGGAGCGAATCAGCCGCACCACCTGTTCGATTCTGGACAGCAGCGCAGCGGGCGCCTCGTTGAACAGCAGATGCGCTTCGTCAAAAAAGAATACCAGTCGAGGTTTTTCCACATCACCCACTTCGGGAAGATTCTCGAACAGCTCGGAAAGCAACCACAAAAGCAGCGTGGCATAAGCGCGCGGTGAGTTGTAAAGCGTCTCTGCCGCCAGGATATTGACTACGCCGCGCCCGTCTTCGGTAATCTGCATCAGATCGCCAAAATTGAGCGCAGGTTCGCCAAACAGCCGATCGCCACCCTCATGCTCCAGTTGCAGCAAGCTGCGCTGGATGGCACCGACACTGGCGGCAGAAATATTGCCGTATTCCGCACTGTAGCTACTGGCGTTTTCCGCCGCATGCTGCAACATCGCGCGCAGATCCTTCAGATCCAGCAGCAGCCAGCCATGGTCATCGGCAATATGGAATATCGCTGTCAGCACCCCGCTCTGGGTATCGTTCAGATTCAGCATACGCGCCAGCAGCAACGGCCCCATATCAGATACCGTTGCTCGCACCGGGTGCCCCTTCTGGCCAAACACATCCCAGAACACCACCGGGCAGGCCGTGTGGCTAAAGCCTTTCAATCCCAGCTCCGCCACACGCGCTTCCACCCTGGCATTACCCCCGCCCGGCCGGGACATGCCGGAAAGGTCACCCTTCACATCCGCCATGAACACCGGCACCCCGGCACGCGAAAACTGCTCTGCCAGACTTTGCAGCGTAATGGTCTTGCCTGTGCCGGTTGCTCCGGCAATCAGCCCGTGACGATTGGCCATACCCGGCAGAATAGCCAGTTCAGTGTTGCCGGATTTGGCAATGAGGAGAGGCTCGGTCATAAAAAGGTCCCTGAAGTTGTGGATTAAAATTCAGCCAGACGGGCCCGGCCACACCACGCCCGCCTCTGTTTCATACATAAGTACAGATCATGGTTGTTGCCATATTCTTGTACCCCGGCAACTCCCCTGTACGGTGCAAATATTATGGCTGTCTTGCAGCAAATACGTGGCAAACGAAGAGCGCAACAACGTATGGCACGCGACCGATTTCATCATACCGGCATGGTGTTAACAAGACAAACCTGCACATGCTGATGCTGCCTGGCGACGCAGCCCGAGGACCAGGCCCGCTGGAAATTGAAGCCACCCGGATGGCCGGTAGCGGCATCCGCCACTGCGCCGATAAAGAACAGGTCGGGCTGTTCGTTTGCTTTCCACTTATCACAAATACGCTGGCTATATAAAAACAGTTGGAAAATACTGCATATTCCGGATGACCGATCCCCTGTCGATTCAAAAAAATTGGATAATAAACAAATGCTTTTATACCCTCATGCCCTGCTTCATGCACTTACGAGTGTATTTCTGCTAATCGTTTTTACCAGTCCGGCTTGTGTACAGGCCAACGCGGTTGAAGTGCCTATCGAATTCAGAAATCCGGATGGGCTCGTCAAATCTCTGAAGCCAACAGAATTGAATACCCTCGCCAGGCAGAAAACTGTGAAAGTTTTTGAAGTACACGAAGGCAGGGAGCGGCAATACAAAGTTTATCCAGTACAATCCATTTTTGACCAGATGTTCGGTCCAGGCTGGCGAACAGCGGATGAAATCATCTTCACCTGCCGGGATGGCTACCAGCCCGGCATTCCGGTTGTGAAATTCCTCACTTACGATGCTTATCTCGCTGTTGCCAGTGCGGACAACACCCCATTTACACTCAGTAACACACTCCAGAATCATGAAATTGTCGCGCTGGGGCCTGTTTACCTGATATGGGACAACCTGAAATCTCCCGCCTTGCTCGATGAAGGCGCTTCCGATATGCCTTATCAGATTGCCCATATTGAGCTGGCTTCTTTTGCGGCACGTTTTCCGGGAATGTTTCCACCAGCCGGTGCATCTGCGGAAACCAGGCGGGGATTTCTGCATTTTCGCAAATACTGCATGGCGTGCCATACGATCAATGGTCAGGGAGGTGGCAAAGCACCCGAACTGAATTACCCGGTCAGCATAACCGAATACTTCAGCCCCGGATACCTGAAGCAATGGATAGACAACCCGGCCAGCCTGCGCTACAACACCACCATGCCAGCTCTGGCTGCAGAAATACCGGAACGGGAAAAGGTCATAGAAGAAATCATTGCCTATCTGACCGCCATGAGGGATGTGAAGCGCATCATGCAGCCTGCAGAAAACAGTAAAGGAGCCTCTGAAAAACTACCTGTGTTGCCATTTTTGTATTAAAAAGAGGTTCCTAAACCATAATCACAGCTGCCTGAAGAAAGCCATAAACAGCACTGGAAATGCTTACCGCTTGCCCGGCAAGCCCGATCCGACCATTTCCCCCACAACCGGAAACATATTCGAAAATTACTCTTTGAAACGAATGTCGATCTTGCCATCCGTTACCTGAATGTGCTCCACCCCATCAGAAAAAGATTTCCAGAAACCGGGATCCACACCAAATTCACTGACCAGATCCATATTTTTCAACCCGCCCAGCCAGGCATTGGGAACAGGCACCCCCATGATACTGACACCCTTGAGGATGATAATGGGCTTATCGTTGCGATAAGCCATGCCAAGGCCGGCGTTCAGACGCAACGTTTTCCCGCCCATTACCGGAAAATCTTCATCAAGCGGAATGAGCAGACGTGCACTTACCAGATCATTGGAAAAATCAATCGCCAGTTTTTGTGCAAGATCGGTATTTTTGGCCAGCAATGCATTTATTTCCCGCTCGGTAAAGCTGATCTCACGCTTTGCTCCCTGTTCGGAGTAGGCTTCCGGCTTCAGGAATCCCTCTTTACTGATCTCATTCCGGGTGTCATCCCTCTGGTTTGCCTGCGAAGATGAGAAGGAAAAATCGTAACCAATCGACCGAAGCTTCTGTTGTAACGTCTTTTCTTCCTTTTGGCTCAGCTCAACCGGCTCAAAGGATGAAACAAAAATATAGGTGGTGAGTACCCAGTAAGTTCCAATAATAGTCAGAGCGATCGTACCAGTAACAATCAGCAGTACATGCGGCCAGCGCAGACTGGTATTTTTTTCGGTGTTCCCAGTTGAATTCATTTTTAGTCCATCCAAATTAAACAGAACAGGCTGTCTTCAGAAAACTTATACGATGTCAGCTCACCGTCCAGCTGCTTACCTGCACCATCGCCCCATCGTCAGCATGCTCAACCAGCATTTTGCGCACACGCTCCTGCCATAACTCGCCAAAACGCTGCAACTCAGCCGTACTGGCCTGTCCGCTCGCCGCCTTCGGGAGAAGTGCACGCATTTCATCTGGCCAGGGCACCACCGAGGCATCCAGCTCCACCTGTACTGCCGCTCCCGTGTCCTTGCGGCGCAAACCGATCGTGCCCTGCATCGGCTGATCGAAATGCAGCAGGTTATTGCGCCCAAAACGTCCGCCAATACCATGAAAACCGGTTTCCGGTGCTGCACCGGTGACAAGTTGCGCCACCGTAGCCATAACGCCGGTAGTGCCGGCATCGCGTGCATCCGCCATGTAAACCTCAATTTCGCCACGCACCGGCAGTTCATCCCCGTACAGCGCACGCAGACCGTGCAGCGTCATCAGCCAGGTACCGGCCACCGTCGGGCAGGAATGCCCCGCCAGCCGTACCGCATCGGCATAGCGGTATTCCATGACCCCGTCACGTGCCGCACCGAGAAACCGGGCAAGCGGGTCCTGTACGGTCACAGCAGGCGCATCAGCAAAAAAATCCGGAAAACTCTGTTCACATGTTGATTCATCCATTACGAAAACTCCTTAGCTGTTTAGTCCCGCATTGCAATGCTGCAGATTTCAGGATACTTTTATTTAGTGTTGGCAGGCTTTGCCGCCGGTATTACCGTATCGGGTGATACCACCGGTGTTACCACTTTCTCACTTGTGGCGCTGGTTTTTTCTGACCCGGCAGCAGGTTTGGCTGCGGGTGCAGGTTGGGCTTCTGTCGTACTTTTTTCTTCAGATCCCGCTTTTTTTGTCTCATTTACTTCGCTAACTGCGGGCTGTGCTGTAATAGCGCCGGTTACGCGATCACGCAACTGGTTCACCGTATTTTCATTGATATAACCCGTCTGCCACAGGTAAATCAGTCCCCCTGCCAGCAGCAAAATAAACAGATACGATTTCCAGGGTGTTTTTTTCTCGGCATAAGGATCACTCAGTGAGCGCTGAGCGCCAGGTGGCAAGGCAGCTATTTGAGTCAATGAAGTGCCGAAAGGAATATTGATGATGGCACGGGTATTGATTGCCCAGCCGTTGGCATCCAGCAAAGGTGCCAGATTGCGCTTTCTCAATTTGAGATAGGCCAGCAATACTGAAGGCCCGGAAATGACCAGAATCAGTCCCACTATTGACAACGGCATTTGCCACCATGCCAGGCTGAGAAATCCTGTTACCACGGAAGCAATCGCCGTGCCGATTGCGCCAACCGCCAGACCAATGGCTGCAAAAATACCGGCAAATTTACCGACATCAAATGGTACCGGAGGCGCCTTGCCCGCTTCCGCTGTCTGCGTGGCACCTGTAATACCGGCAGCAGCCTGATCCTGCACGGCCTGTTCACGTGCACTGGTGATTTTTTCAATCTGTTCACCAATCATCTTGCCAATCCGTTTATACGGATACCAGAATGCCTGCCGTACGCTGATCGGGTGTTCCACAATCCTGGTGATGGTTGCATCCCAGTCCTGCCCTCTGCAGTCGTAAAAAATGCCGTTACGTCCCACCATCAGGTTATCTGCATCGCCATTGGTAAAGGCTGCGACAATATTAATCTGCTGATCAGCATCGCCGCGCCGTTTACATGTGCAATACGCCAGATAAGTGCCACTCAGTGCTGCCATGGTGCTGTGTTGTGCGACATCGCCGATATGCAGACAGAAATCACAACTGCGTCCGTCCAGATACAATGTCCCCACCTGAAAAACTGCCCTGGCGCGACCCGTGTAGAAATCGCGGAAGGATACAAAGTTGTTCAGCAACTGAAACAAATGATGATGATAACGAATCAGCTTTTCTACCGATTCGATTGCATCAGAAGCACTGGCCAGAGACTTGTCCTTCTGGATCAGCGCCAGAATCGCATCCTGATAGCCACCTGACAAAATACTGCGGATGCGCTGAATGCCCAGACTCTCTACCGCCGCTCCCCGTTTGTTATCCAGCCAGGCCTGATGTGCCGCAAATTTCTGACACAAATTTTTCCATTCCTCGCTGGTTAATGCATCGCGCACCCCCATCAGCGGAGTCACCACCTGATTCCTGAATTCTGTTACAGCCTGTGACCAGGCCGGATTGATTCCGCTTATCAGTGACAGCGGTTGTGTCGCCTCAATTCTGGCTAATGGCAAATCGATCAGCTGTTCAGAAGCCGGGGAAAGATTCCGGCCGGCAAGTGCCTCATAACCTGCCAGTACCGGGTTCAGGGAATCGCTCGCGCGCTGATCAAACTCCGCCAGGTGACAACGGGTAAAATAATCATCGATCTTGATCCTGATGTTGTCAAAAACCACCCTGGCCGCCCCGGTTGCCTCTCCTAATATCAATATGCTGTTTGCGTCCTGCTCGGCTTCCTGCCACCATTCTGAACAGGCGCGCGCTTCATCAAAGAAGTGGTTGACGTTTTCTTCTGAAACGCCCGGTGAACCTGAGCGATCCAGCTCGGATCCCGCACAGGCCATGATTTCTTCCATCACGACGCGAGTGTCTGTATCCGCTGCTGCAGCGGGCGGCACAACGCCGTCACCATTGAATTTTGTGCTGGCAAAAATTTTGGTCAGATCGGCCGTGTCATCAATCCCGATCACTTCTGCATCATCTTTACCCAGGTTATGCAGAATCTGTTTGGCAGAAGCCAGCAGGGCGGCGCCTTCTTTGCTGCCGTCATTGATGGCCTGCAAAGGCAGTAACGGTGATTCTTCAAGCAGACTGCCCGGCTCTTTCAACATGGCTGTGGCCCAGTTCACCGCTGCGATGATTTCCGTTACCCGGACATGGCCATCCTGGTCCGTATCAAGAAATTCCAGGGTTTTCCGGTCAAACTCCAGATTGGCTACCGGACAGCTCAATGCTGCCCACAGCTTGGGATCAAGTTCTGCCAGTGCCTGAATATCTTCCCCTGTTTCCAGACGAACCTGATCAAATCCACCCGAGCGGAAAAAATGCCACTTGTGTGATGCTGTATCCATAAAATCTCCTTTTTTATTCTTGTCAGTTACCCGGGAACCCTGAAAATACCGGTTTAGTCCATACCAGATGGTGGTAATTTTGCAGCGTGATGCGCCAAAGCTGGCTGATTATGTTACGGAATCTCTAAAAATTGCCCTGCTGACATCTTTCAGAAATTCTCTGCTTTTACTGCGCCAATAGAATACCTTGAAAAACCCTGTTTTTTAAAATTTATTAACAATTAAATCAATGTGATATAGCGAATCTTTTCCCTGATTCCCAAGAAACTGAAACGCTGGATGAGCCATACATAACAGATTCCTGTACTTCATCTACTTCTTAACAAAGCCTGATCCAACTGGTCTAATTATTTAGTCTGGATAATCCGTTTCGGGAGGGGCTGAATCATGAAAAAACTGGCTGTATTTTTTGATGGAACATGGAATCGTGAGGATCAGCATGACAGAAACGGGCGATCCTGCCCCACCAACATTACCAAACTCTTTGAGGCCGCCCTTCCCGCTGATAAGCAGGACATGCCCCAGCTTGTGCAATACATTCGCGGGGTTGGCACCAGACAGTCCGAGCGGCTTAAAGGAGGTGGATTCGGTTACGGCATTTCTGACAACATCAAGGAAGGTTACCGGTTTCTGGTCAGTAATTACGAGACGGGTGATGAAATTTTTATCTTTGGTTTCAGTCGTGGCGCCTATGCGGCAAGGAGTCTTGCCGGCCTGATTCGCAACAGTGGCATACTGAAACGCGAAAAAATATATCTGATTGATCGCGCTTATGAGATTTACAAAGATAAATCTCCTGACTGGCACCCGGATGCATCTGCTGCGCAGGCATTCAGGCAGGAACATACCCGCGGGAATGAAACCGTTAAATTCCTGGGTGTCTTTGATACGGTTGGTGCTTTGGGGATGCCCTTTGGTGTCATTCTGGGCTCGATCGCCGATAAATTATTCAAAACCGGATTTCACGATACGCAGCTCAGCTCCATCATTGAAAGTGCTTATCACGCCCTGGCTGTTGACGAACGGCGATTACCGTTTCAGCCGACACTGATGAGCCCGGGCAGCAGGCACAATCCCTCGAATTTCGAGCAGCAATGGTTTCCTGGTGTGCATTCCAATATCGGAGGCGGTTATGACAGCACCGGATTATCCGATCTGGCACTGGAATGGATGGCAGGCAAGGCTGCTGCGCAAGGGTTAAATCTCGATTTAGGCAGAATATCCAATCCTGCATTCAGTCCCGATGTGCAGGAAATGCCCAGAAACTCACTTAAAATCAGTTACCGCATCCTGACCGTGCTATTGGTGAAGCTGCCGGGGTTAGCCGGCTGGGTTCCGGATAAATATAAAAATGTACTGCCTGATCTTACCTGGACTGGTGAGTACGTTCGCCCTATTGCGGACAAGGGCAATATTCAGCCTTTTATCGGAAATCCTCCAGCCCAACCGGTACAGGAATACACGGGGAGCCTGGACAGCTCTGTCATTCAGAAAATCAATCACTCTAACCAGAAATACAGACCATCCAATGTTATAGACAAATAAACAGGTAAATAAAGATGACTCATTTGTGATCACACATTTACACACCTGGTTTTCCACTCATGTGCCATTCGACAAAATGCTTGACAAAATCATCCGGCGGCGCAAGATAAAAAACCAGTAAAGGGGTGGCTCCAGTGTTTTAAAACATCAGCAAGGGCCGTTCCCGGCAAAATCAACCATTCACCCGAAAGGAGGATGCGACCGTGAATATCAAGCACATTCAACCCGGATTTCGGCAAGTTGCCCGGCAAGACACTGTTTTTCAGGAACGGGTTGATGACGTCTACAAAATTAAAGGAAAGCTGCCGGAGCCAACCGTATGCCCGCAATGCAGGGCAGTGTTCCATAAAGGCCGCTGGCAATGGATCGAAGTGCCGGCCAGTGCAAATCCACACACCTGCCCCGCCTGTCAGCGTATCCATGATGCATATCCTGCCGGCTATATAACGCTGAAAGGTGATTTCTTCAAAGCGCATCACAATGAAATTCTACAGCTTGTTCAGAATTTTGAAAAAACAAAAAAATCCCAACATCCGCTGCAGCGCATTATCGCCATGGAAGAGCAGGAAGGTGAATTACTGATCACCACCACAGATATCCACCTGGCGCGTGGCCTCGGCGAGGCCGTTCATAATGCCTGTCAGGGTAATTTGGAACTTCAATACAACCAGGATGAAAATTTACTGCGCGTGTACTGGTCACGCTAACCGGCCCACTATCAAAAACTACAGGAGGTTGCCATGACTGTCGGGGAAATTTGCAATCGTGAAGTCGTTGTCATTCAACGTGACCAATCAGTGCAGGAAGCCGCCAGGCTGATGCGCCAGCATCACGTCGGTGCTATCGTCGTAGCTGACAAATCGGATGGCCGTGTCGTACCCGTCGGCATCATTACCGATCGCGATCTGGTGGTGGAAGTCATGGCCACCGAACTGGACAAAAAAGTCATCACTGTCGGCGATATCATGATGCAGGAATTATTCAGCGTAAAAGAAAGTACCGCCACACATGAAGCCATCAGTTTCATGCGCCGGAAAACGATTCGCCGATTACCCATCATCAGTGATACAGGTGAACTGATCGGAATCCTGACAATGGATGATGTGCTGGAAATCCTGTCGGAAGAAATGCTTGATCTGGCCAAACTGATCCGGTGGGAGCAAAAAAAAGAAGAACGGCATCGCTCCTGACCGGGATTATTGAACCACTACACGCCCGGTTCCAGCTAAACCCAAAAGGTGTAGCGACGCAACTCTTTGGATACACCTTATTGAGCCCCCCATTCAATAGCGGCCCAGGTTGAATTTCCATTAAAGCGCTCAATATTGGTGCCAGTGAATCATTCCTGAGAGTAAACGAGTAAACGCTATGGAACAACCCCTCCCTGTCCTGACTGAATTACCCGCTGATGTTATCGCACTGGTGCCGATGCGTAATATCGTCCTGTTTCCGCATGTCATTATGCCCGTTGTGGTTGGCCGGGAACGGTCAGTAGCGGCAATTCAGCATATCCTGCAAACAAAAATGCCGGTTGGCATCGTGCTGCAAAAAGATCCGGCTGTTGAAGAACCCGGGCTGGATACACTTTGCCCGATCGGTACTATCGCCAATGTTGTGCGGCATATTGCTGCTGAAGATGGCACACATCACGCTGTATGCCTGGGTGTCGAACGCTTCCGGATCATGGCACTGGTTGAGGGCTATCCCTTTCTTGCCGCACGCATCGAACGCATCCCGGAAGCAACGGAACAAGGCAGCACACGGATAGAAGCCCTTTCGCTGCAGTTACGTGAACGGGCGATGGAAATTGTGTCACTGTTGCCGGGTGTACCGGCCGAGCTGGCACATGCATTGCAGGCTACCCGTGCACCTTCTGATCTGGCAGACATCACTGCCAGCCTGCTCGACACCGAAGTGGCCGAAAAACAGAAGCTGCTGGAAACCATCGATATCGAAGAGCGCCTGAACAAGGTGTTGCAAATCCTGGCGCGGCGTATTGAAGTCTTGCGGCTTTCACAGGAAATCAGTGCACGCACCAAGGAACAGATGGAAGATCGCGAGCGCAAGTATCTGTTGCGGGAGCAGCTGAAGGCAATCCAGAAAGAACTCGGTGAAGATGGCGAAAATGAACAGGAAATCGCCCGGCTGGATGAAGCCATCACGGCAGCCGGAATGCCGGAAGATATTGAGCAGCAGGCGCGCAAGGAACTACAGCGTCTGCTGCGAATGCCGGCTGCATCCAGCGAGTTTTCCATGCTCCATACCTACCTGGAATGGATGGCGGAATTGCCGTGGAAGCTGCCGGAAGATAAACCGATTGATCTCGATACGGCACATGACGTGCTTGAAGCTGATCATTTCGGGCTGGAACGCATCAAGCAGCGCATCATTGAATTTCTTGCCGTACAAAAGCTGAAGCCACAAGGTCGCGCGCCCATTCTCTGTTTTGTGGGTCCGCCCGGGGTGGGAAAAACTTCACTTGGCCAGAGCATCGCGCGCGCACTCCAGCGTCCATTTGTCCGGGTGTCGTTGGGTGGCGTGCATGATGAGGCGGAAATGCGCGGACATCGCCGGACCTACATCGGTGCGATGCCGGGCAATATCATTCAGGGGCTGCGCAAGGCTGGCGCACGCAACTGTGTGATGATGCTGGATGAAATCGACAAAATGACTGCCAGTGCACATGGTGATCCATCGGCTGCATTACTGGAAATCCTGGACCCGGAGCAGAATGCGACATTTCGCGATAACTATCTGGGTGTGCCATTCGATTTAAGCCGTGTCGTGTTCATTGCCACTGCCAACGTCATTGATCAGGTTTCACCCCCTGTGCGCGATCGTATGGAAATCATTGATCTGCCGGGCTATACACCGGAGGAAAAACTGCAGATCGCGCAGCGTTATCTGGTGCAGCGGCAAAGTGAAGCCAATGGTCTGCAGGCGGATCAATGCCTGCTGACACCCGCCGCGCTGCAAGGTATTGTCTCCAGCTATACACGCGAAGCCGGAATGCGCCAGTTTGAGCGTGAAATCGGCCGGATCATGCGCCATGCCGCCCTGAAAATTGCACGAGGTGAGCAGCAACGGGTACAGATCGATGCGGCCAATCTGGCTGATATTCTGGGGCCGGAAAAATACGAGCATGAGCTGGCACTGCACACCGATCTGCCGGGAGTGGCTACCGGCCTGGCATGGACACCGGTGGGCGGTGACATTCTGTTTATTGAAGCGACGCGCGTGAATGGCAGCGGCCGCCTGATCCTGACCGGGCAACTGGGTGATGTGATGAAAGAAAGTGCGCAGGCGGCACTCACGCTGGTAAAAGCGCGCGCCAGTGATTTACACATTCCATCATTCGCATTTGATGGCATTGATGTGCATTTGCACGTGCCTGCCGGCGCCATTCCCAAGGATGGACCCAGTGCCGGCGTAGCAATGTTTACCGCACTGGCTTCGCTGTTTACCAGCCGACCGGTACGGCATGACGTGGCCATGACGGGTGAAATCAGTCTGCGCGGACTGGTTCTGCCAGTGGGTGGCATTAAGGAAAAAATACTGGCTGCACAGCGTGCCGGCATTAAAACCGTACTGCTGCCCGCCCGGAACCGGAAGGACTTGCATGATGTGCCGGAAGCCACACGCGCCGCCATGCAGTTTATTTTTCTGGAAACCGCCGATGATGCTGTTCAGGCGGCGCTAAGCATCCGGCAAAGCTGATGCCTTGCCCGTTTGCGCGGCCATGACTGCTGACAGCCGGTTTTGCAGCAGCGACAATTTGTCACATGGTTATCAGGTGAAGCCTGAGTTAGAGTTTCGAACTATCAGGCAAACAAACTCTCTATTCGTTATATGCCTGACAAGTACGGCCCCCTATTCTTTCACCCTGACCCAATGAAAGGAGCAAGCCTCATGCAGAATAAAGCACAGATCACGATAAATCCCCCGCATCTCCACGATAAATATGAAAACCGCCAGCATGCGTATGAAGCCGGCCAGCTGCGGCGTGCGAGGATGCATGTGGCACGCCTGATCAGCGATTTTGATAACAGAAAAATCCTTCCGCCTTCATTGCTCCATCTGCTCGAAGCCTGTATTTTACTGGAGACAACCAACTCGAAAGTGCTTGCCGACCGGCTAAAACGCAAACCGGCAGCAATCCGTGCCGACCTCCAGAAAATCGGCCATCTGCTGGCCGAAACACACGGTTCATAACTGTTTTCTGCCAGATTTACCCTGATCTGACCTCATCACAAATGGAGATATTATGCCTTCACTGGCTGGCGACAGGGTTACAACCGGGCAAGGCCGCACGGTAACTGCAAACACACGTCATCGGCCAAGTTCTCAGCTCTACATCACCAACAAAAAATCGAAAGAATACAGCACCAGCAAACCAGCAACCACGCTGGCTACTGCATAAGCCACAACAAGCTGTATTTTCCCTGATGCAGCAGATAAAAGACAGTACAAGGTAAAAGCAGGCAAAAAAACTGCTGTTCACAGACGGCGAAACCTAAACAACCACTGGCTTTAGCCGGTGGTTTTAATCTGTTGATGGACAATCCGCCCAAATGAGGGGGGTTGCTTTTTTTTGTACCTTTTTCACTTATAACGGTGTGCACTATTTCATATACGCATGGCTGAATCTCCCTTTAGCATTCATGCCCGTTATAATGCGTTAAGTCCCTTATGGCTTGTGAAAAATACTAACTCTTTCAAGGAAACGAGGAATGAAACTTCTTGCTACGGTCTTACTATTGCTGATCTCGCCTGCTACAGTGATGGCGGGTAATCTGTCAAATCTGCAGCAGCAAACCAGTCAGGCTTATGAACAGATGAAAGATGCTGAGAACCGGCTCAGCGATGCAAGGAAAGAGGTACAAATCAAACAGGATAACCTGCGTTACTACCAGGAAAAAGCGGCTGAAACCGAGAAAGCGCTGCAGGCTGCACAGCAGGCCCAACAAAGGGCCGAAGAAAGCCTGTCTGCTGCCAAGAAGAGATGGAATGACAATTCTGAAGATCTCTACCAGAAATGGCACCAGTAAAAATAAAGAAACAAAGCAGTGAAATATGGTGAAAGCTGCCAGACTTCACCTCACCCATCCAGGATTGGTATTTAGCTGAAAGGATGGTGAAAGACGATCGTTTCTTCCCGGTCGGGGCCGGTTGAAATCATGGCAATAGGTGTCTGGCAGATTTCTTCCATCCGTTTAAGGTAGTTCTGTGCCGCCCGGGGCAGTTTGCTGAAATCCTGGATTCCGGCTGTGGATTCCTGCCAGCCTGGCAGTTCTTCATAAATCGGCTCAGCTCCTGCCAGATCATCCGCACCAAAGGGCAGTGCATCATAAACCCTGCCTAACCGGCCTGACTGATAACCGACCCCGATACGCAACATTTCCAGACCATCGAGCACATCAAGCTTGGTGATACACAATCCTGAAACACCGTTAATCTGAATGGAGCGCCTGGCGGCAACCGCATCAAACCAGCCGCAACGGCGCGGGCGTCCGGTAGTGGAACCAAATTCATGGCCGCGCCGTGCCAGATGTTCCCCGGTTGCATCCGATAACTCGGTTGGGAAAGGGCCTGAACCCACTCGGGTTGTGTAGGCTTTGGTAATGCCCAGCACATAATTCAGCATCTGCGGCCCAACACCACTGCCTGCTGAAGCTGCACCAGCAATGCAGTTACTGGAAGTAACATAAGGATAGGTGCCGTGGTCAATGTCAAGCAGCGCACCCTGCGCTCCCTCAAACAGCAGGCTGTTTCCGGCCTGGCCGGCCTCAAACAGTAATTTGGGAACATCAGCAACCATTGGCCGGATTCTTTCAGCTTTTGCCCGGCAATCTTCCAGAATCTGATGATAATCAACCGTTGCAGTATGGTAGTAGTTTTTCAGCAGAAAGTTATGGTAGTCGAGTACTTCCTTCAGTTTGCAGGCAAACCGTTCCGGATGAAATAAATCCTGCAGACGAATTGCACGCCGTGCCACTTTGTCTTCATAAGCCGGGCCGATTCCGCGGCCGGTTGTACCGATTTTTTCTGAGCCTTTTGCCAGTTCACGGGCACTGTCAATCGCAACGTGATATGGCAAAATCAAGGGACAGGTCTCACTGATACGCAGTCTTCCGGATACATCCACACCGGCCTGTTCCAGCATATCCATTTCTTCCAGCAAAGCCCCTGGAGACAGCACAACACCATTGCCAATGTAGCAAATGACATTCTCACGCAAAATCCCGGAAGGGATTAAATGCAGCACGGTTTTTTCACCATTTACCACCAGTGTATGACCGGCATTATGGCCGCCCTGAAAGCGGACCACTCCTGCAGCCCGGTCAGTCAGCCAGTCGACGATCTTGCCCTTACCTTCATCTCCCCATTGCGTTCCAATGACTACAACATTCCTGGCCATACCCTATTGATCTCTTAAAAAATTATTCCAAAACAAAGCACCGTACTGTTAACAGTGCGGTGCTTGAATATTTTCGGCTGAACGCAGGGCCAATTCCCACTTTGTTATTACCACCAGGTTGGGCAGAGCCTACTCCCCAAAGGGGGCTTACTGAACTTGCAGGATTAACAGGGTGTTAACTCCCCGGCCGGTCTTTACAAAGCCTCTCTCGTTTACCCTGTAATCGGACTGATTTCCCAGCTGTCATTCTGAAAAATCAGCTGTCTATCACAACCTGACACTTTTTTGCTGTTTTCTCCAGGCAGTTCTATCGCCACAATATGCCCTTCAGCACGTAATTGGCGGATCATTGCTGTAAGTTTTTCATCCTCCGGTTTCCATGGCGCCAAAATTCCCAGAGGATAATCGTTTATCGCCGTCAGCCGCGATAACTGCTTCAGATCCAGGCTGAATCCGGTTGCCGGCCTCGCTCTGCCAAATGATTTACCGATTTCATCATAGCGTCCGCCCAGGGCGACAGGGGCAGGACAACCCGGTGTATAGGCGGCAAATACCATACCGGTATGGTAGTGATACCCCCGCAAATCGGCCAGATCAAAAGTGATTCGATCAACATAAGGTTTCAATGTTTTAGCAACGTATTCCAGTTGATCCAGCGCCTCACTGATCTCCGGAAATTTTGGCAGGTACTGGCGTGCACGCTGAAGCACCGTATTGTCGCCATACAGCTCCGGTAACAGCAGCAGTGCATCCCGCACTGATTTGTCCAGGCGTTTATTCAACCCTGTGAGAACCAGTTCTCTGAGTGAGCTGGTATCCTTGGCCCACAATGCCGCATAAAGCTCTATCTCAAACTCGGGCCTGATTCCTGAATCATGGATCAGACTGCGAAAAACCCTGATATGCCCCAGATCAAGATGGATGATCTGAATACCTGAAACAGACAGACACTCCAGCAACAGACGCTGGATTTCAAGATCACTTTCAATGCCGGGATGGCCAAATAACTCGGCCCCCACCTGAAAAGGCTCTCTTGTGCGAGTAATCTCATCCGGAACGGTATGCACCACACTGCTGGCATAACAGAGCCGTGTCACCCCGCTATTGTCCAGCAGATGCGCATCAATCCGGGCAGCCTGCGGTGTCATATCCGCACGCAACCCCATCATCCTGCCACTGAGCTGATCGACTACCTTGAACATGCGTAAATTCATGCCACTACCACTCCCGGCCAGCAAAGAATCCACATATTCCAGCAGGGGCGGCATCACAAACTGATATCCGTGAGAAAACAGCATATCCATGATAAGCCGGCGTATCTTCTCTATACGGTAAGCATCTCGCGGCAGTACATCTTCGATATATTCAGGAAGCAGCCAATTACGCATTTTTAATGTTGGCCGGAAAATATTGCAGCCGGATCAAAAGCAGAAATACTCAAAGTCATCAGGAAAAAGAGCAGTCAGCTAACCAGGAAAAGAATGATAAGGCCGACCAGCATGGTGCTGAGGCCCATTAATCGTATCTGACCGTCTTCCATTTGCATCAGTTTGAGAAAGGCATCCCGCCAGGCACCCGGAAACGAAAAAGGAAAGATACCTTCCAGTATCAGCATTAATGCAATTGCTTTCAGAAAGGTATCCCACATATCAAACCCTGGATTTTAGCAACAGTACATGACCTGATAAGCAGCCATCTGCACATGTCAGTCGGCACGCTTCGATATACCTGTTTTTAACGAAGTAATGACAACACAGATAATATTTCAGAAGGCGCTCAAGTAACCGCATATCAGATTCAGGTATTTATTTTTTACGATCCAAAGGATTTTTCATGTATTTGAAAAACTCGGAATTGGGTTCCAGAACAAGAATATCCTCCTTGTTCCTGAAGGATTTTCTGTAAGCCTCCAGGCTCCGGTAGAATCCATAGAACTTGGCATCCTTCTGGAAAGCCTCGGCATAAATTGCTGTGGCCTGTGCATCCCCTTCACCCATCGTTTTCTGAGCTTCGCTATAGGCTTCTGCCAGAATTACCTCGTGTTGACGATCAGCATCAGCACGAATTTTTTCTGCTTCGGCCGCTCCGGTTGAACGTAATTCATTAGCTACCCGTTTACGCTCAGCTTCCATTCTGCGATAAACAGATTCACTCACTTCCTGGGGAAGATCTACACGCTTGAGGCGCACATCAACAACTTCCACCCCAATCTTGCTGGCGTCCGCGTTAGCCTTCTGGCGCATGATTTCCATAATCTTGTCACGCTCTCCGGAGACCACATCATGCACAGTGCGGTTACCAAATTCGTCACGCATACTGGAGTTGATCGTTTGTGCAAGACGGGTCTGAGCCAATGTCTCATCTCCACGCACACTGACATAGTATTGTTTGACATCCACAATACGCCACTTCACAAACAGATCCACCAGAACGTTTTTCTTTTCGGATGTAATAAAACGCTCAGGTTCCTCCGAATCCATTGTCAGAATACGGGAATCAAAAAAACGAACATTCTGGAAGAAAGGTAATTTGAAATAGATACCAGGAGTTGTTTTAACCCCCACCACTTCTCCCAGCTGAAACAGCAAAGCCTGTTCACGTTCATCAACAGTGTAAACGGCAGAGCTACCCAATACCGCCAGCATAAACAAAAGCCCGGCAAATACAGATGAAACTGCTTTCATTATCTTGTCTCCCGTTCACGGCTACGAAAAGACTCACGTGTACGTGAGCTGACATCTGACTCTTGAGGCTCGCTTTGCTGTCTGACTGGTGCGGCAGAAGGCCTGGTTGCAGCAGAATCCGTCTGAATCAGCTTATCCAATGGCAGATAAAGTAAATTCCCGCCCCCTTTTTCCTGATCAATCAGGATCTTGCTGGTACTGGATAAAACCTGCTGAATAGTATCTAAGTACATACGCTCACGTGTCACTTCAGGAGCCTTGGTATATTCTGCCTGCACCTGTACAAAACGACTGGCATCACCCGTCGCTGCTGAAATCACCCGCTGCTTGTATCCCAGCGCTTCTTCCAGCAAACGGGCTGCGCCACCTTGCGCTCTCGGGATTACATCATTGGCGTATGCCTGCCCCTCATTTCTTTGCCGTTCACGATCCTGGCCTGCTTTCACAGCATCATCAAAGGCAGCCTGTACCTGTTCAGGAGGTTGTGCGTTCTGCATCGTTACCCGGTTGATCAATATCCCAATCTGGTAACGGTCAAGTATTTCCTGCATCAGTTTGGTTGTTTTGGTGGTGACTTCTTCACGCCCTTCATACAGAACAAAATCCATCTTGCTGGTTCCAATTACCTGGCGGATCGCCGTTTCAGCCACCTGCAGGACAGTACTCTCCGGATCACGATTCTTGAACAGGAAATTTTCCGGACTGTTCAGGATATATTGCACGGCAAACTGGATATCAATGATATTTTCATCGTCCGTCAGCATCAGGGATTCCTTCAGTACCTTGCTGCGAACGTTATTACGATAACCAATTTCCACCGTACGTACCTGGCCGATATTGACTGACTCCACCACTTCAACCGGTGAAGGAATATGCCAGCGCAAGCCCGGCTGTGTTGTTTCCACATGCTTGCCAAATCGCAGCACTACACCGCGCTGACCTTCATCAACAATATAAAAACCACTGCCAAGCCAGGCCAGCACAAGCAGAACAACAATCGCTGCAATACCTTTACCACTAGGCATACCGGAGCCTCCATCACTGGAATCTCCGTCATCACTCCCTCCGCCCTTCTTCCCAAAAATTTCGTTCAACTTCCGGTTAAAATTGCGCACAATCTCATCAAGATCAGGGGGTCCCGAGTTACCTCTCCTTTTCCCCCACTGCGGATCATTCAAGCCCATGTGATTTAGTCCTTTTCATTATTTATAAAAGTGGCACGGACATTGCCGTTTATGCTTGCTGGTTTTGCTGAAACTGGTGTTGCTGAACATTGCTCTGCTTTGTTCAAATTCTGATCGAGCACTTCTGCCAGCGCTTCGTACAGATAACCAAAACCCGCCCCTGTCTTTGCGCTAAGACGGATGTTCCTGATTCTACCACACTCATCACGCATGTAATTCCCGGACGGGCACTGCTCATCAAGGAGATCAGTCTTATTCAGGATCAGGATTTGCGGTATCGTATCCGCTCCAATTTCCTGTAATAACCTGTTAACTTCTCTGATCTGTACATCACGATTGGAGCTGGAAACGTCAACCACATGCAGAAGCAGATCTGCCTGAATTGTTTCTTCCAGAGTAGCCCGGAATGCAGCGACCAGTGTATGCGGCAAATCCCGGATAAAGCCAACCGTATCAGAGATTACGATTGTGCCACGTTCCGGAAGTGTCAACCTCCTGGTTGTCGTATCCAGCGTAGCAAACAGTTTATCTGCCGCGTATGTCTCTGCCCGCACCAGCCGGTTAAACAATGTTGACTTACCGGCATTGGTATAACCCACTATGGAGACAGATAACATTTCTGCGCGCTTTCTTGCGCGCCGCTGCACTTCACGCTGTCGTTTAAGGCTGGCAAGTTTTTCCTTCAGCAGCTTTACACGTTTGGCCAGTAAACGACGATCTGTTTCCAGCTGAGTTTCACCCGGCCCGCGCAACCCAATACCCCCCTTCTGGCGCTCAAGGTGTGTCCAGCCTCTCACCAGCCGCGTTGAAAGGTACTCCAGCTGGGCCAGTTCAACCTGTAATTTACCTTCGTGACTTTTAGCACGCTGTGCAAAAATATCCAGAATAAGGCTGGTTCTGTCTATGATACGACAAGCCAGTGCCGTGGAGAGGTTCCTTTGCTGTATCGGGGACAGCTCGTGGTTGAATACCACGACTGCCGCATGCGTCTGCTCCCGAATCTGTCTGATTTCTTCCAGCTTGCCCTTACCGATAAAAGCGGCCGGATCAGGTCGCTTTCGTGTTCCTTCTACAACAGATACAACAGAAAGCTGCGCGCTGCGGGCCAGCTCCCGCAATTCTTCCAGACTTTCCTTATCTCCATCACCAAAATCAATACCTACTAATATCGCAGTGTTATCAATCGCACTTCCTGTAACAACATCATGATTCATCTTGCTCGATCTGGGTCTCGGCAGGTGCCGGAATTGAAATTGCTTTGGCCGGAACTATGGTGGAGATGGCATGTTTATAAACCATCTGTGTAATAGAATTTTTTAACAGAACCACATACTGGTCAAAAGAATCTATCTGTCCCTGTAACTTGATCCCATTGACTAAGTAAATAGAAACCGGAATACGTTCCTTACGCAAAACATTCAAAAAAGGATCTTGCAGTAATTGTCCCTTAATGCCCATTGTTCATCCTCCCTGGTGAATTTTTAGTTATTTGATTTGGTACAAACACCCTTCCGGGTTAGCCGGCTGGTTCCGGGCAACATTTTTATCATGATCTGAAAATCGGCCTACATCACCAGATCAGCAAGAGAAAATCAAAAATTCATGAAAACTCACCCCGAATATTTAGCGTGCTAAAGTATAAGTCGCACAAAACGAGAAGTCTAACACCGTACGCATTCCGGATCAGGGCACAAATTGTTCAGATACTCAAGCCCGCAAGTAACTGTCAGTCGATCACCCGGTGACAGCAGCAAAAAATGATCTGATCGAACTACGCTGCTTCTGCCTGTATTACCCGATTAACAGGGAGCCAGATTCTGAAAGTACTTCCCGACCCGGGCTGGCTGGTTATTTCCAGGCTTGCCTGATGGCGGTTAAGGACATGTTTGACGATGGCAAGGCCAAGACCGGTACCCCCTGTTTCACGGGAACGGCTGCGATCCACCCGGTAGAACCGTTCTGTCAGCCGGGGAATATGACCCGGTTCAATGCCAATACCGCTATCCTGCACATAAAACAGTCCCCTGCCGTTATTCACTGCCCAATTTAAAGAAATCACGCCATTCTCCGGGGTATAGCGCACTGCATTACTGATGAGATTTTCAAAAGCGCTGCGCAATTCATCTTCACTTCCAAGCAGCATGGCATGACTGGCAAGGTTGAGTGATATGGTATGACGCCCGGCGCTCAGTGACTGGGCTTCCTGATAAAGTTCCTGCAGGAGCCTGGCAACATCCACTTTCTCCTCTGCCAGACTGTTTCCAGCACTTTCCAGTCGGGAAAGTGTCAGCAGATCTTCCACCAGCCGGCGCATACGGGTTGCCTGATCTGACATCAACCGCAGCGCCTTTCTCTCCATTTCACCTGTTATTCTGCCTTCTTCCAGCAGCGTTTCCAGAAACCCGCCAATTACAGTCAGAGGAGTGCGCAGTTCATGAGAAACATTGGCGATAAAATCACGCCGCATAATCTCGATTTTCTCAAAACGTGTCACATCCCGACTGATCAGTAATTTTTCCCTGTCGCCATAAGGTACGATCTGGATCAGGAGCAGTGCATCATGCAGACGTGATTGCTTCAGCAGAAAAGGTTTACTGAAATCCCCTGTTTCAAGGTAGCTCACAAACCGTATCTGACGCACCATACGGGTTATATGTTGCCCGGCATCCATTTCGAGGCTAAGCCCCAGGTGCTGCTCGGCTGCTGTATTGCACCACTCAATCTGATCCTTGTCACCCAGAATAACAACGCCTTCCGGCAGTGCGGATGTCGCGCGCTGCAACCGCTCCAGCGAAGTGTTCAACCCCAGGCGTTCCTTGTCATAACGCCGCATGAAGCGTGCCAGTCTGGCAAATACCACGCCCCACAAACCGGATCGGTCAGGTATCGTCGAATAGGAAAGGTCAGAATGATGCAGCCACTGATCCAGACAATGCAGGGTATGGATATGGTAAACGATGATTCCCAGCAGGATCGCGCTGTATAAACCCAGAACGATTGCAGCATCCAGCAGCGTTGCCGCTACAGCGGCAATAAGGGATAACCATAAAACAGGGGCAATACTTAGCCAGAAAGAGTTCACGTGGTTACAAATGAGAGTAGGGCTTTCTCTGTTTACTTCAGCAAATCCGGTTAACGTTAACCATGGCGATATCTGCTTTCTCTGCTCTCGCCCTTCACACCCGGATAACAGCCGAATCACATAACGATGAAAAAAAACTCACAATACGTTGCGGCAACCAATCCAGGCTTCCCGGAAAAGTACCCTGCATAAAACCTACATGCCCTCCCTCTTGCGGATATTCAAGTGAAACCAGAGAAGAAACTTCTGATTTTTGCGGTAGGACACTCTCAGGCAGGAAAGGATCGTTACGCGCGTTGATCAGCAGGGTTGGCACTTGAACCGATCCAAGCCAGGGTTTGCTGCTGGATTGATACCAGTAATCATCTGTATCCCGGAAACCGTGCAATGGCGCCGTTACCAGATTATCAAACTCATACAGAGATCTGCAGGCTGCAACTGCTCTGGCATCCAGCAAACCGGGAAATTGCTTGTTCTTTTTCAGTGCCTTGTGTTTGAGGGTAGTTAAAAAATGGTGTGTATAAACCCGATTGAAGCCGGAATCAAGTACTTCACCAGCTGCAGCCAGATCAAGCGGGACAGAAACAGCCACCACACCGGCAATCAATGTGGCTGCTTGTGTACCTTGTTCACCCAGCCATTTCAATAGCGCATTACCACCCAGCGAAACACCCACGACATAACAGGCGCTATCCTGTTCCTGCAAATCATTCTGATGCACAATATAACGCAACATACGATCCACTTCAGCCGAGTCACCCGCGTGATAAGCGCGCGGCAGGCGATTGGGATAGCCGGAACAGCCACGAAAATGAACTACGGCACCACGCCAGTGCAATTTTTGCAGAAAACGCATGAGACTCAGCGCGTAATGGCTTTGTGAACTGCCTTCCAGGCCGTGCAGTAAAATCACCAGTGGCTTATCCGGCGCACCTTCCAGCCAGTCAATATCGACAAAATCACCATCATCCATCTCCCAGCGCTCGCGTCGATAGCCGATTAACGAATTGAGGTTAATAAAATAAGGATAAATGGTCTGAGCATTCCCGCCCGGCAACCATTTGGGGGCACGATACACCTCAGCCATACCGGAATTATGCAGAAAAGCAGGGGCTGTCATTGCAGGCCGGCACAAATTTTTTCAGATAAACCTGACATATATAGCATCACAGGATAACCAGATTATCTCTGTGAATCAGCTCATATTCGTCCACATAGCCCAGAGCAGCTTCGATCCGGCTGGTAGGCAAACGCATGATCTTTCGTGATTCGCGGGCGCTGTAGTTAATCAGTCCGCGAGCAATCTCATGGCCCCTGGTATCAAAACAGGATATGGCTTCGCCTCGCTCAAATTCTCCCTTTACTTCCACCACGCCAATTGGCAGCAGACTTTTACCCTCAGTCAGCAGCGCTTTACTGGCTCCATCATCCAGCACCACGCTGCCTCTCACCTGAAGATGATCGGCCAGCCACAACTTGCGCGCCACCTTTACCGGCATATCCGCCAGTAAAGTGGTTCCGATAGCCTCCCCTCCTGCCAAACGAACCAGCACATCCTTCGCTCTGCCTGAAGCAATCACTGTATGCGCTCCACTGCGGGCGGCACGCCTGGCTGCCATCACCTTGCTTTGCATACCGCCACGTCCGATACCGCTCCCCGCCCCACCCGCCACGGATATGATATCCGGGTCACTGACGCTGACCTCCGGGATCAGCACAGCATCGGCATTCTTGCGCGGATCACCGGTAAAAAGCCCTTCCTGATCGGTCAGAATCACCAGCACTTCAGCTTCAATCAAATTGGCAACCAGCGCTGCCAGATTGTCGTTATCACCAAACCGGATTTCATCAGAAACCACCGTATCATTTTCATTAATGACCGGAACAATATGCAGATTCAATAAGGTGAGAATGGTTGAGCGGGCATTCAGGTAACGTTTCCGGCTCGATAAATCGTCATGAGTCAGCAGAATCTGTGCTGTCTGCAGCTCATACTCACTGAAACAATCAGCATAAGCCCGGGCAAGATCCATCTGTCCCACTGCTGCCGCTGCCTGCAGTTCATAAAGCGCAGCAGGGCGCGTTTTCCAGCCCAGCCGCTGCATACCTTCAGCGACAGCACCAGATGAAACCAGCACAATTTCCTTACCCATCTGCCCAAGCCGGAAAATCTGCCTGGCCCAATCTCCCAGTGCATGACGGTCAAGACCATTACCCTCGTTGGTCACCAGGCTGCTGCCAACCTTGACCACAATCCGGCGGGCAGATTGCAGAATTGATTGTGTCATAAAAAATCAGATTTCTTCACTGACAGGCTGTAATTGCTGCAGATATTCCATAATGGCATAAATCAGTGCCTGGCACCCGTTACCCGTCAGCGCCGATACGGCAAACCAGCGATCCTGCCAGTTCAGTGCCTGCAGCAGCCGTGAACAAACAACCTGCTGTTCATCTTCAGGCAACATATCCACTTTATTAAACACCAGCCAGCGGGGTTTGTGATAAAGCGTTTCATCAAATTTACGCAGCTCATCCACCAGCGCTTCAGCTGAACGGACAATATCAATATTTTCGTCAAAAGGGGCGACATCAATCACATGCAACAGCAAGCGGGTACGGCTGAGGTGTTTGAGAAACCGGTGACCCAGGCCAGCACCCTCTGCCGCCCCCTCGATCAGTCCGGGAATATCTGCCATTACGAAACTGCGCCCGGCATCCACCCGAACCACTCCCAGATTGGGGTAAAGCGTAGTAAAAGGATAATCAGCCACTTTCGGGCGCGCCGCGGAAACAGCGCGAATCAAAGTAGATTTACCCGCATTGGGCAGTCCCAGCAACCCGACATCCGCCAGTACTCTGAGCTCCAGCCTGAGTTCGAACTGCTCTCCCGGCTCACCATGGGTAAATTGCCGGGGGGCACGGTTGGTGCTGGATTTGAAATGAAGATTGCCCAGCCCGCCACGCCCTCCTTTAGCCAGGAGCACTTTCTGCTGATCGTGTTCAAGATCAGCCATAAGTTCACCCGTCACATTGTTGGTAATGATCGTGCCGACCGGCATGCGCAACACGATATCTTCCGCCCCTTTGCCATAGCAGTCAGAACCGCGCCCGTTTTCTCCCCGTTTAGCCCGAAAAACCGGCGTAAAGCGATAATCAATCAGGGTATTGAGGTTATGGTCGGCCAGCGCATAAATACTGCCGCCATGACCGCCATCCCCCCCGTTCGGTCCGCCTCTGGGAATAAATTTCTCACGGCGAAAACTGGCGACACCATTACCGCCATCCCCGGCAAAGATTTGTATTTTTACCTCATCAATGAATTTCATATATGCCCTGAAGCAATGATTCCGATTACAGACAAAGAAATTTATTCAGGTAAAAAACCATAATCAAAGTAAAAAGCCCCATCTCTTGAATGGGGCTTTTCTCCAGCTGCACAATCCGGCCGATCGGATGATCAGGAAGGAATAACTGCAACTGTCCTCCGGTTCAGCTGACCTTTAATGGTAAAAACAATCTGGCCATCCACCTTTGCAAACAGGGTGTGATCACGCCCGATCCCGACATTATCGCCAGGGTGGAACTGTGTACCACGCTGACGTACGATAATCCCGCCGGCTCTAATTACTTCACCGCCATAGCGCTTCACACCCAAACGTTTGGAATGGGAATCACGCCCGTTTCTGGAGCTGCCGCCCGCTTTTTTATGTGCCATGAATCTGTCTCCTTATGCAGAAATACCGGTAATTTGAATTTCGGTGTAATTTTGCCGGTGTCCCTGCTGTTTCCGATAATGTTTACGGCGGCGCATTTTGAATATGCGTATTTTGTCATGTCGTCCGTGGCCGATCACGGTTGCGCTGACTTTCGCCTGGTTGAGAAATGGTGCACCTGCAGAAACAGTCTCACCATCCGCAACCATTAACACCTGATCCAGCTGAATATTGCTCCCTGCTTCTGCAGGCAGCGTTTCCACCTTCAATTTGTTACCGACTTCAACCCGGTACTGTTTACCACCTGTTTTGATTACTGCGTACATATCCATCTCCCGTCCTAGAACCGCGCATTATAATGATATCCGCAGGTTTTGTATAACAAATTCAATCACACCACAGCATTTTGTGTTAAGCCAAATCCGCATTATCTGCCGTTCTGCAGACAAAATCCGCCGATCCGGGGCAATGCTATAATCCGGCAGTTTATTTTCAAGCTACAGATATCTCATGCCGGTACCCCACATTACTCATACGCTGAATGCACCCACTCTGGATCTGGAAAAACGTATCCTGGCAGCCAAGCCGACGATCGAGCACTGGTTTCGCAAACAGTGGCAGAACCACACGGTACCATTTTATTGCTCAGTAGATTTACGCAACAGCGGCTTCAAACTGGCACCAGTTGATACCAACCTGTTTCCCGGCGGCTTCAATAACCTGAACCCGGCCTTCATCCCGCTATGCATCCAGGCAATGATGATTGCTGTCGAAAAAATCTGCCCAAGTGCACACAATGTTCTCCTGATCCCGGAAAACCATACACGCAACATTTTTTATCTGCAGAACATTGCCACACTGCAGTCCATCATGCAGCAGGCCGGGATGAACATCCGTATCGGCTCGCTCCTGCCTGATCTCGAACAACCCCTGACTGTCCTGCTTCCGAATGGCGAAACTCTGTTGCTTGAACCGGTACAACGCAAAGGGAACAGGCTTTTTACCGGAGATTTTGATCCCTGCGCCATTATTCTGAACAATGACCTGTCCAGTGGCATACCTGAAATTTTACAGAATCTGGAACAGGTCATCATACCGCCACTCCATGCAGGCTGGGCCACACGCCGAAAATCCTGGCATTTCAGTGCGTACGATAGTGTGGCACAGGATTTTGCTGATCTTATCGGCATTGATCCCTGGCTTATCAACCCTTATTTCACTTCTTGCGGAAGAGTCAATTTCCATGAAAAGGAAGGATTGGATTGTGTCGCTGCCGGTGTAGATGAAATACTGCATCAGATCAGCGAAAAATATGCCCAGTATGGTATCAGCGAAAAACCATTTGTTATCTGCAAGGCTGATTCGGGCACCTATGGCATGGGTATCATGAGCATCAGGGACGGCGCAGAACTCTACAAACTTAACCGCAAGCAGCGCAACAAAATGGCAACCGTCAAGGAAGGTCTTGTTGTCACGAATGTGCTGGTACAGGAAGGGGTACACACATTCGAAAGCATTCACCAGGCTGTCGCTGAACCTGTGATTTACATGATCGACCGCCATGTGGTGGGAGGATTCTATCGGGTTCATACCGGTCGGGGAGTCGATGAAAACCTGAATGCCCCGGGCATGCACTTCGTCCCGCTGGCCTTTGATACCACCTGTATGCAGACCGACCCTGCTGCCCGGCCGGATGCTGCACCGAACCGCTTTTACACCTACGGCGTCATCGCCAGACTGGCATTGCTCGCCTCAGCGATTGAACTCAAGCGGTATCAGCAAGCCCCCTCGCCCGCGCAGGCAGAACACGGATGAAACTGGCTTTTATTCTGGATCCGCTTGACAGCATCAAGATCAGCAAGGATTCAAGCTACGCCATGATGTATGAGGCCGCGTCACGGCGCCATCAGCTGTACACCCTGCAGCAAGGCGATCTGGCATGGAAAAATCACCAGGTGGTTGGCTTTGCACGACCATTAACACTGGTTGACCGGCCAGACAACCCTTATCACTGGTATGAGGAAGGTGGTACCGAAGAAATCCCGCTATCCGGATTTGATGCTGTACTCATGCGCAAGGACCCTCCTTTTGACACTGAATACATCTACAGCACTTACCTCCTCGAACTGGCTGAACACCAGGGTGCTTATATTATAAATAGCCCGAGGGGTATCCGTGATCACAATGAAAAACTGGCAATTACCGAATTTCCCCAGTTTATCCCTCCTTCACTGGTTACCAGTCAGGAACAGCTGATTCTCGGATTTCTGACGGAACATGAAGATATCATTCTGAAGCCGCTGGACGGCATGGGCGGAGCAGGTATTTTCCGCGTGCAAAACACCGACCACAACATCGGCGTCATCATCGAAACGCTGACACGCTATGGTACGCGCACCATCATGGTGCAGCGATTTTTGCCGGAAATCAGGGAAGGTGACAAACGTATATTACTGATTGCCGGGAAACCTGTTGATTATGCACTTGCACGCATCCCCAAACCTGGAGAAACACGCGGCAACCTGGCAGCCGGAGGCACCGGCAAAGCACAGCCGCTATCAGTTCACGACAGAAAAATTGCTGAAACACTCGGATCAATACTCTACGCACGCGGTTTAATGCTGGTAGGGCTGGACGTTATTGGAAACCACCTGACAGAAATAAACGTCACCAGCCCAACCGGCATGCGGGAAATCTCTGACCAAACCGGCATCAATGTTGCCGGATTAATGATTGATGCGCTGGAACAGGCACAAATACACCGTTCGACAGGAAGAATGCACCTTTCCACTGCGCAACCGCCAGATTTACCCCATCCCGATTCCTGATCACAAGCACCCCGCAGCTCATACTTCAGTTTATACCCGCTGCTTATTACACCCGCTTATCCGATTTATATCGAAAAAAAAGGCCTGCTAAGCAGGCCTTTTTTGAAGAAAAGCGGATTAATTAATAACCACCCTTCCAGGCATCTCCCGATTTTTCTCTTGCTTTCTGGGCGACAGCAACAGCATCACCGCATTTCACTCTGACAACCTTTCCATTTTCTGTTCTCGAATGGCTTTTTACAACATCGGTTGCTTTCTTATCTTTGCAGGCGATGTAATTAAGCATATCTTCAGCACTAATCGGTGCCAAAGAAGATTCCAGGTTTCCGCTGGCAAATGTTGCTGTGGAACCCAGTACAAAAGCAGAAACGAAAGCTGCGACGATTACCTTGTTCATTTGCACTCCTCTTCAAGTTTCCTAAAACAAAATCCCTTATCTGATAGCCTTTCAGGCCTCCCTGTAACCCTACCCCCGATCAGCTCCTTTCAGTCTTGAAAACCAGCTCAAACCATCGGCACAGATTACTGGCCGGCACCTTACCCCCCGCCGACCCCGGTTAATACAAACCGGCTACATTCTATCAAGTAATCCATTGCCTTTGCATCTAAAAACGAGTGAATTTCCGTTTTTTCCTCTGTCTAATGACCACAGCAGGCTACAGCGCAAATGCAAATACGCAAACCGGTTATCTGATCTGAACGTTATCAGCCCGTAATTCAGCATAAAAATCATGGTGACATAAAATCACAGCTATCCGGTTTGCACTTTTACCTCTGTACGGTATGCTCTCGCCACCACCCTGACACTCACAAACTGCAGGTGCCAATACTGACTACAGGCTTAATTATCATGAATCACAACACTCACCGCCCGCGTACATTGATTCTTCCACCCGCACCTTATGCAGCAGCCATCGCGATTGGATGGTGGATGGACCGCAATACTCAACCGCTCACCTGGAACTGGGGTGAAGTTACCCGGCCGCTCGGCTGGCTGGGTATCGTAACCGGACTGGCACTTCTGACATGGACAGCCCTCACCCTCCGGCAACATAACACCACTGTCAATCCCTACAAAGCGGCTTCCAGTTTATGTACCACCGGGCCATTCCGCTACAGTCGCAACCCGATATATCTCGGAGACTGGCTGATATTCATTGGCTCATCGATGCTGCTGTCAACCTGGTGGCCGCTGTGCTTTGCACCACTGATCTGGGTAATGCTGCGTTATGGCGTCATTCGTCATGAAGAAGCACACCTGGAAGCCAGATTTGGGGATATTTACCGAAACTACAAAAACAGGGTGCGGCGCTGGCTGTAAAAAATTTTCCAGCTGTATCACCAACCATCGCCTGCCACCACCTGTCTCAAGGTAAAAACCGGATAGCAGCGACAACCAGACCGCCTACCGTCAGTGTGGTGGCAAACGACCAGATCATGAAACGGTCAATACGGGCAGTCAGCAATTCAAAGCGTTTATCCACCTGTTCGAAACGCTTCTCTATCTGCTCGAAGCGTTTATCCACCTGCTCAAAACGTTTTTCTATCTGCTCAAAGCGCTTCTCCATCTGCTTGAAGCCTTCCAGCATCAAAGCTCGCTGATGTTTCAGCTCTTCTTCCACACGAACAATCCGCTCCCTCAGTTCAAGTTCGTAGCGTACGTTCGCCACTCCCAACTCCGGTCTTTCGGATAGTGCTTTCGCAATCAGATCCTGAATAACAGCGATATCTTCCTGTGCCAGCGCCATTGCATTGTTTTCCTTTAATTTTTCTGCCAAAGCATAACACAGCAGACAATAAAAGAACGGTTAAGGTTTCCTGAAAACCACTCCCGAAAACCATCAACCGTTCCCATTGGCATTAAAACCTTCACAACACGACAATCATGCCGCCTTCCGCGCAAAAACCCCTCGGGCAGCACGCATGCCACGCAGATATTTCACCTGCCGGGCAGCGCACAGCTCGGTAAGATGCACCGGAGCACCAACCGCACTGCCAAAATGTTTCATCAGATCTGCCGCACAGTCGATGAACCGTTCCGGGTCAATCTTCAAACGCTGCAACAGCGCCGGTATCTGCTCACCAATTTTGCCGCGTTTATCCGGATGCAGACAACGACCGGCAGCTTCAACCAGATCGAGATAATCCTCAAAAGCAAATGGAATGGCGGCACACAGCTCACCAGCCGCATCAAACGGAAGCAAAGGCTGCAACGGCAGTTGCGCCAACTGCGCCAGATGGCTTTCCGACCGCGTTTCCTCACCTGTATCAGCAGAAATATTATTCAATTCGGCCGACGAAAACAAAGAAGGATCCTTCCGTTCCACACGCGCCCCCCCGGCATACTTTCGTAACCGATGCTTTTTTCCGATCGGGAACGACGACTGCAATTGCGCCAAACGCTCGGCCACCGAAGTATATTCCGAATCCTCCGGCGTCTCCGCCATCGCCGCACGAATCGGGTTCAGATCAACATAAGCCATTGCCGTCAGCACCGCCTGCTCATCCAGCAGCGCCTGACTCCTGAAGCGCCCCTCCCAGAAACGGCCGGTCACTTTATCTTCCACATTTGCCTGACGAGCCACTGATTCATTCAACACCCGCATGAACCACGACAAATCACACAATCTCGCACGCCAGACCTCCGTCCATTCATCAATTGCCGCCAGCTCCCCCTGATCCAGGTCACCACTTTCCCCAGCCAGCAAACGCTGCACCAGCAACGGACCGGAAAACAGCTGCGTCCAGCGCCGCAACACCTCATCCCGGCTCCAGCGCTGCGCCCGCACAGCATCCACCCGCAACACCAGATGATAATGATTGCTCATCACCGCATACGCCGCCACATCAATGGCAAATACCCCGGCAAGCTGCTTTACCCGCTCCACAATCCAGCCACGGCGATGATCAAAATTCTGCCCGGTATGCGCATCCTCACCACACAAAAATGCCCGTCGCACACAACGACAGACAACGTGATACCACGGTGTATCAGAAAGAGAAATGAGAGAGGAACGAGGTTTAGTCATGGAAGAAGAGTTTAGCCGGCAAAGCACAAACTGTCAAACAACATGGGTGTCCTTTTGTTTTTTCTTTGCTTTTATTTGTTTTTGTTTTTTGTCTGCCCCATTTTGTATTGTTTGCTTTGTTTGTGCGATAAAAAAGGGGCCAAAGCCCCTTTTTTATATACACATATTTAATATTATTAAGGAGTAGTTGTACTACTAGCACTAACACCAGGGCAGCTCTTCGGAGTGTATTTACTGTCCGCATCGGAGGCGCATGTCCAAGTCCCATCAGTCCGTGTCAAAGTAATTTTTTTACCGGCAACTTGAGACGGAGCATTCGTAAGCGTACATTCAATAGAGTTTGCTGAGGTAACAATAGTACAATTGCTAGTTGGTGTTTTAAGGCCAATAATTGTAGGGTCAGCGCCAACCGTATCGCCATTGTTGACTCGGTCTTCAAATGCAGTTTTCCCAGCTGAAATTTCTGCTAGGCCAGCCGTTACCTTCGATTTAGCCTGGTAATCTGAATACGCCGGAATCGCCACGGCCGCCAGAATTCCGATGATCGCCACCACGATCATCAATTCAATCAAAGTAAAACCTTTTTGTACATGTTGCATGGTTAAGTTCTCCATCGGATTAACAAATAAAACAAATTCTCATGGTATTGCTTTTCTTGGATACTGCTGGGGAGTATAACGACGGCCTTTCACCTGACTTTAGAAATTTCCTGATTTCTGTTTTCCTCACCCGCCATTTTCTTTCCGGCACCTCATCTCCATGCAGGTTTCTCTCCGCGGCATAACATGCTTCTCCCCTGCCAGAACAGGGAAATAGCCAGCGTTTAGGTGATTATTCACATCATCAAAACCACGAGGCATTCACCATAATTCGCTCGTATTTACACCCATGCAGGAGAAATCATGAGCGAAGCAACAGCACCGGCCACACCCGCTGCACCCGCCGCGACAGGCAGCAAAAAAAAGGTCATTTTACTGGCCCTGACCGGAATACTGGCCATCGGCGCAGGGGTGGGCGGCACCTGGTATTACATGAAGCATCTGCAGACAGATGATAAAACAGAAGCCACTGATAAAAAGAAGAATATACCCACTGCTTTCATCAAGCTGGAGAGTTTTACCGTTAACCTGCAACCGGAACAGGCGGACAGTAAACAACCCCATTACCTGCAGGTGGAACTCTCCCTCAAAGTCAATGAATCCGACATCATCAAGATGATTGACGAGAAAAAACCGGAAGTCCGCAACCAGATTCTGCTATTACTGACCAGTAAAAAACCGTCTGAAATCAATACACTGGATGGCAAACAGAAACTCAGCCAGGAGATCATTCAGGCAATTAAATCCAGGGTGGATGCTGAAGACCTGAAAGATGATGTTCTGGATGTGCTGTTCACCTCTTTCATCATCCAGTAAACCCAGACACCATGGCCGAGAATTTTCTTACCCAGGATGAAGTTGATGCGCTGCTGAATTTTGATAGCGGCAACCCGCATCAGCAAACGGCCCAGAAAGAAGATGAGGTCACCGGTCCGGGCGGAGTGCGCCCCTACAACCTGGCGACGCAGGAACGGATTGTGCGCGGCCGCATGCCTGCTCTGGAAATCATTAATGCGCGCTTCGCCAATTCGCTGCAGATCGGGCTGTATAACTTCCTGCGCCGGGGGGTTGATATTTCCGCCGGTTCAATCAAAACCATCAAATACAGCGAATTTACCCGCTCGCTGGTGGTTCCGGCAAACATCAATCTGGTCGGCATAAAACCACTGCGTGGCACGGCACTGTTCACCATTGATCCCAACCTGATTTTCCTGATCGTGGATAACCTGTTCGGCGGGGATGGCCGTTTCCACACCCGGGTGGAAGGACGGGAATTCACCATGACCGAACAGGGCATTATCCGGCGTTTGCTCGATGTGCTGTTCGAGCATTATGAAAAAGCCTGGCACTCAGTTTATCCGGTCAGGTTTGAGTATCTTCGCGCGGAAATGAACCCGCAATTCGCCAATATCGTGGCACCCAACGACATGGTTGTTGCAAGCTGCTTTGAACTCAATCTGGGGGGTAATCGCGGTGATTTTTACACCTGTATCCCCTACACCATGCTGGAGCCGATACGCGACCTGCTGAATAACAGCATGCAGGAAGACCAGGTGGAAGTGGATAAGAACTGGATCAGATCACTAACCAGGCAGGTACAGGGAGCAGAAATAGAAATTATTGCCAATCTGGGCCAGGCCAGGGTGACGCTGCACCAGATACTCAATATGCAGGAAGGCGATGTCATTGCACTCGATATCCCGGATACCGTTGTTGCCATGGCAAACAATGTACCGGTCATGGATTGCCATTACGGCATTCTCAATGATCACTACGCACTTAAAGTTAAAACCATACGATCTCCAAACGAAACTGACTGATACCGGAGCAGAAGATGAATGAATCCACACTGATTGAACCACAAACCGAACAGGACGACTGGGCTGCCGCCATGGCAGAACAGCAGGCGGCTGAGGCACAGCCTGCGGCAGATGAGGATGTATCCTCTTCCCATTCATCTGCACAACTGACGGGTGACAGCCTGGCAAAGCCATCTCCCATTTTTGAGCAGTTTTCCAGAAACGATGTGCTGAACGACACCCGTAACGATATTGACATGATTCTGGATATTCCGGTGCAACTGACTGTCGAGCTCGGTCGCACCCGCATTGCAATCAAGAACCTGCTGCAGCTGGCGCAGGGTTCTGTAGTGGAACTGGACGGTATGGCAGGTGAGCCGATGGATGTACTGGTCAACGGCTGTTTGATCGCTCAGGGGGAAGTGGTCGTTGTCAACGATAAATTTGGCATTCGCCTGACTGACATCATCACGCCCAGTGAACGCATACGCAAACTCAATCGCTAGTTGATAACAGCGATGATACCTGCGGCACGGATCACCCGATACATGCAATCCCTCCGTATCCGGGCAGGCGCTGCCTGGTGGTGGCTGCTGCTGTGCCTGCCACAGCCACTGCTTGCCGAACCGGTAAAAAATCAGTCCCATGCCCAGTCCTATATCCAGCCACCGCCGGTTGTTTCCACCGAAAGCATGCTGCAGCTTTCAGCAAGCCTGCTGGTGGTGCTGGCACTGATTGCGCTGATCGCCTGGCTATTCAAAAAGATCGGTTTTCATCCCGCCAGCCGGACCGGATTACTGAAAATTATTTCTGCGGCCAGTGTCGGACAGCGGGAGAAAGTGGTCATTGCCGAGATCGACGATACCTGGCTGGTGTTGGGCGTTGCGCCGGGACAGGTGAATCTGCTGCACCAGATGCACAAAAAATCACCGGCGGCAGGCGAAGTAACGGAATCACCGGCTGCCAATCATTTTGCAGAAAAGCTGCAAGCCTCTCTGGAGCAGAACCATGAACACTGAATTACCGGATTCGCCCCGCATGAATAAACGCGGTATTGGCTATGGCTCCCTATTGCTGGGAATAGGAATCTGCTTTGCCACCCCGGTGCTGGCACAAAAAACCGGTTTTCCCGCCATTACCGGCACAACTGCCGCAGGAGGCAGCACCACTTATTCTCTCAGCCTGCAAACGCTGCTGCTGCTGACTTCGCTGACATTTTTACCGGCAGTCATGCTGATGATGTCCAGCTTTACCCGCATCATCATTGTTCTGTCCCTGCTGCGACAGGCGCTGGGGACACAGTCTTCCCCTCCCAGCCAGGTGTTGCTCGGCCTGGCGCTGTTTTTATCCTTTTTTATTATGTCGCCGGTACTCGACCGGATTTATACGGATGCGTACCTGCCGTTTTCAGAAGACAAAATCAGCGTTGTTGAAGCGATGGAAAAGGCAAGCGATCCGCTCAAATCTTTTATGCTGCGTCAGACACGTGAGGCTGATATTGCTCTGTTCGCACGGATTGCCGGAAGCGAGGAAATCGAAAGCCCGGAACAGGTACCGATGAAAATACTGGTGCCGGCCTATATCACCAGTGAGCTGAAAACCGCATTCCAGATCGGATTTGTCGTGTTTATCCCGTTTCTGATCATTGATATGGTGGTTGCCAGCACGTTAATGGCAATGGGGATGATGATGCTGTCCCCCATGATTATCTCGCTGCCGTTCAAGCTGATGCTGTTTGTGCTGGTGGACGGCTGGCATTTGCTGATTGGCTCGCTTACTCAGAGTTTTTATGTCTAGCCGGAAAAACAGGGAGAACAAACCATGAGCCCGGAACAGGCAATGACCATCGGCCGGCAGGCAATGGAAATCACGCTGATGATTGCAGCACCCTTATTACTGGTGGCACTGGTGACGGGTTTGCTGATCAGCATCTTTCAGGCGGCAACACAGATCAATGAAATGACGCTGTCGTTCATCCCGAAACTGCTGGCCATATTTACCACGCTGGTGCTGGCCGGCCCCTGGATATTGCAGGTCATGATGGATTACATTGAAAGGCTCTATGCCAGCATTCCCTGGATCATCAGCGGCTAAACCCGGATCCGTCAGGGTGATTCCGGTCAGGGAACCGCTGGCCACGCACGGGCAACCGGTTCACCCATGATCAGCATTACCACCGAACAGCTGAATGGCTGGCTGGCTGTACTGATCTGGCCACTGGTGAGAATTCTTGCCATTCTCGCCAGCACCCCCCTGCTGGGCAGCAGCTCGATCCCGACGCCGGTCAAACTGGGGCTGGCCCTGTTGCTCGCCATTCTGATCGCCCCCCTGCTGCCCCCGTTGCCACAGATTGATCCGGGTTCCGGTATTGGTCTGATTGTACTGATGCAACAGGTCATTATTGGACTGGCCATGGGATTTTCCATGCGCATTATCTTCACGGCAATTGAAATGGCGGGGGAAATCACAGGATTGCAGATGGGGCTCGGGTTTGCCATGTTCTTCGATCCCCAGCAATCCGGACAGGTCCAGGTAATCGGCCGCTTCTACGGACTGCTGGCCACCCTTTTTTTTCTGGCGATCGACGGACATCTGCAGGTCATTACCATACTGGCAGAGAGCTTCACGACACTGCCTGTCGGGACAGACGGGATAAATACCGCTTCATTTACGGCACTCGTCGACCGGGGAGTCATGATTTTCACGCTGGGGTTACATTTGGCCCTGCCCGTCCTGACGGCGTTGCTGATTACCAACCTGGCGCTGGGTATCCTGACACGCGCCGCGCCGCAGCTGAACATTTTTGCAGTCGGATTTCCACTGACGCTGGGAATCGGCCTGCTGGTCATGTCATGGGTACTGCCTTACTGCACGCCTTTATTCAGCCAGATCTTCCGGGAAAGTTTCTCCTTCATGCAATCCCTCGCGGGGGGAGCAGTCCACTGGACCGGAATACCATGATCCCAATCCTGTTCACAATTCAGCCCTGTGTAACAGGTACGCCCGCAATATTCTCCGGATTAACCGGATTTTTTACCCCCTGTTCGACTGATTGCCTTTTCCCGGCAATTGGTAATGTAAGCGTCATTCGCACACCTTTCTTGAGAAAACGGTAACCATCATGCTATTCAAATCTCATCTCCGGTCAATTCTGAACATCACCCCTCAGACAGAAAACACAGATGAATCCAATGTCGTCGCACTCCATACCGGGAAAACTGCTGATGATGCGCTATCGTCCGCCAGTGATACTCTGGAGCAGGAAGATTACGGTGCTTCTGTCTATGACAATCCTGCTTCCCGGCTGACAGCTGAGAATATGGCTATCCGGGAAGCCAAGAACCGGATCGAAACCGAGGCAAGAGCGCGCGTTACGGCAGAAGCACGTGCCCGAGTGGAAGCCAGTGCCAGACTGGCGGCTGAAGCGCGTATCAAGGCTGAAACTGCCGCTACGGAAGAAGCCCGGGCACGCACCAGAGCAGAAGCCATGGCTGCCCATGAGGCACAAACCCGACAGGAACTGGAAGCCAGACTGCGCCAGACAGCGGAAGACGGCCTCAGAGCAGAGAAAGAAACCGTGGCTGCATTGCGCGCCAAAGTGCAAGCCGAGGCTTCCACGACTGAAAAAGCCCGCAGACGCTTGCAGGAAGAGGCACTGGCACTGAAAAAATCCCAGGAACGGGAGCTGGCGGAACAAAGAGCCATTGAGGCGGCTATTGCCAGAAGAAAAACCAGTGAAGAAGCACTCAAAATAGCGCTTGCCGCCTCTGCCGCTGAAGCGGAAGCCACCGCCCTGGCGCGTACAAAAATTGAGGAAAACGAAAAAAGTATGGCGCTGGCCAACGCCCGGATGGAAGCCGAGCGTCAGGCCATTGAAGAAATCCGCTTGCGCACTGAAGCGGAAGCCAGTCTGGCAGCAAAAGCACAGGAAAGATTGCAGGCTGAAGTCAGTGCACGCGAAGCAGAACAGGCCCGGCTTGATGCTGAAAAGAAAGCGGCTGAAGCGGCACAATCCCGGTGCGAGCTTGATCTGGCTGCAAAATCAGAAGCAGAAGCGCGTGCCACGGCCGAGCTGGAGGCGGCGGCGGCTGAACGTGCCCGGATCGAAGCGGAACGGAAAGCCAGAGCTGTTGCGGAACAGGTTGCGCTGGCGGAAAAGGAAGCAGCCCGGGCCGCACAGGAACGCTCCCGGGCAGATGAACTGTTACTGGAAAAAACAAGAATATATGCCGTGGCGGAAAACGAGGCACGTGCTGCAGCTGAAGCCCGTACACAGGCAAAAGAACAGGAAACCGCCATTTTCAATGAAAAGGCACAGACTGATCAGGCAGTAACCGATGCGATCAAAGAACGTATACAGGCCCAGGAAACGGCAATCCGGCGTGCCCGGGCCAGGGCTGCTGCAGAGGCAGTTGCGAGAAAAACGGCTGAAGATAAAATTGCGGCAGAAACATGCGCGACTGAGCTCGCTGAAGAAAGAGCCGCACTGGACAAACAGGTTGAGACAGAAGCCAATGAACTGGCCGAAACCGAAGCGCGCCTGATCGAAAACAAGAAAAAACAGGCTGAAGCGATTCAGCAGGCCAAATCAGCGGCGGCGGCACGTATTGTGATTGAGCAGAAACTGACTGAGCTCTCAACCCGCATTGCACAAGACCGGGTCATTGCCATGGTGAAAATGGAAGAACAGCTTAAGGCAGCTGAAATTGCGGCAGCCACTGAACTGCATAAGATCCAGACTGCATCTTCGGCATCGAAGGCAATACGGGATCGTATCGAACAGGATACCCTGGCGGTTGAGCGTGCCATTGCCCGGGAAGCGGTTGAAACCATGGCGGCTGAAGCGGCTGCGGCGCGCATTCGGGCAGATGAAACTGCAATTGCCCAGGCAACCCGGCTCATTCAGCATTGTCTGAGTGAGGATGATCTGGTGGCTGAAATCATCACGCACAAAGCCGTATCAGCCCAATCCGATGAATCTGCTGAATCTGCTGATACGGAAACATCAGTCAACTCTGACGGGACACCCGGCCAGCCAACTCTTGATGCTTCAGAGAATCCGGCAGAGCAGGATATTTCCCCCGGCCAGTCCACAGAAGAAACTGAAGAAACCGCAATACAAACAATTGAGTAACTTCTTCCCCATACCGCACAGTATGATGCATACTGTGCGGTTCTCTTTAGAGGATTCTTAAGCTCAAATCATTTCGGGGAGATTATTTGAGCTTATTTCCCGGGCCTGATTACTGTGACTACCGGACCAATTACTGGACTAATACCGGATTAATTACTGGACTTATCCACCAGACGGCAGCAAGGTACGCAATGTACCCGCCAGGATTTTTTCAAAATCCAACCAATAACAATACTAAAAACCAGAGGGACAATAAGTATGCTGAAAACTTTGTGCAAAGCTGTATTACCGGCTGTGCTGGCGGTTGCCAGTGCCGATGGCTTTACCATGCACCACCTGAAGGAAAAGACCACCACGCTCCAGGATCAGCAACAGATCAGTATCACTATCTACAACGACAATCTGGCAATGGTTCGCGATCTGCGCCATGTTTCCCTGGAAGAAGGCATGAACAGGCTGGCCTGGGGCGAAGTTTCAACCCGGATACGCCCGGAAACCGCATTGTTGACCCCCCTTGAAAAAACATCTGAAATCCGGGTAGTCGAACAGAATTTCGACTTTGATCTGCTTTCTCCGGAAAAGCTGCTGGAAAAATATCACGGACGCAGCGTCAACGTGGTTCATACCAACCCGGTCACCGGAGAAGAAACGATGGAAGCTGCCACGGTGCTTTCCACCAGTGATGGAATCGTACTGAAATTCAGAGATCGGATTGAAACGGGCATGCCGGAACGAATTATCTTTCCGGATGTACCCGACGACCTGTACGAGCACCCCACACTTTCGCTTCTGCTGGATGGTGCGGCTCCGGGTAAACATAAGCTGGAATTATCCTATCTGACCAGCGGACTTTCCTGGCAGGCGGATTATGTAGCCACACTCAATGCAGATGATACCCGGCTTGGCCTTATTGGATTGGCCACACTGACCAACCATAGCGGCATTACTTACCCGGAAGCGCATTTGCAACTGATGGCCGGAGAACTCAGCCTGATTTCAGTTGAGCCGCATCCGGCCAGAAAAATGATGGCCATGGTGGCTGATGCAACCGAGTATCAGGAGACCAGAGAAGAACCGCTGTCTGAATATCATCTTTACACATTGCCGGCCGCAACCACTCTGGCAGAAAACCAGGCCAAACAGATCACACTGATGTCAGCAACGGCTATTCCGGTTGCGCAGGAGTTTTTGTTGCGCGGGATGGAGACGTACTACTTTAATAAATATAACAACCAGGACAGCAGGCTGAATCCGGTTGTACTCTTCCAGTTTGACAATAAGGGACAGGGGCTGGGGGTGCCGTTGCCAAAAGGGACTGTCCGTGTCTATAAAAACGATGCACAAAATAACATGCAGTTTCTGGGGGAAGATCGTATCGATCACACAGCAAAAGACGAGCGGGTCCGTGTAAAGCTGGGCAGAGCCTTTGACATCACTGCCACCAGAACCCAAACGGATTTTCAGCAGCTGGACACACCTTCTAAACGCTTCACCGAAACCGCACATCAGATTGAAATTCGCAACACCCGTCAGGAAGATATCAGTATCCGGGTACAGGAGCCTATTCCCGGTGACTGGATAATGATTTCAGAATCCATGCCTCATACCAAACCTGCTTCCAGCCTGGCTGAATGGATGATGCGGGTACCGGCAAATGAGAAAGTGATATTGAGCTACCGGGTCCGCGTCAGGCACTAGAAACGCAAGTACCAGAAACGCCGGATCAGACAGTCGCGATTTCCCGGTATTACTCTCCCCGGCTTCTGATTCCCAGCAGGTAGTCTTTGACCAGATGAATCTGGGCTTCATCCATCAGCATGGGTGAGTGCCCGATACCCGCCAGCTCGGTAATCTGCACATCAGGCCGGCGCTGCATTCTGCCGGCTGTTTCCGGTGTCAGTACACCGGATTTTTCACCACGAAGTACCAGAACCGGAAGGTTCAGCCTGTCCCAGTAAGCCCATAAATCGATGTCTTTTATATGATCCGGCCTGAAGCCGGATGAAATGGCCGGATCGTAACGGTAGCCAATTGTCCCGTCTCCATATTCACGTGCACTATATTTCGCCAGATGGTGCCATTGCGCATCAGTAAACCGGCTGTAAGGTAACGCTGTACGGCGCATGTGGAATTCCAGTTCACTCAGACTGTGAAAACGCGGATCTGTACCAATCGTACCGGAAAACAGACCCAGCACCCCGGCAGGAACAAATGGCCCGATGTCACTCATTACCAGTGCCCTGATGTGGTAGGGAACCGTCTCACGCTGACGGGCAGCCAGCAGCATGCCGATCAGCCCTCCCATTGATACCCCGACCCAGTAAACATGGAGATGGCTGTTGTGGTTCTGCCGGTAAATGTGTTCAAGCACACGTTCCATATCCGACACATAGGTTGCTGCCGAATTGTAATCAGCAGCCTCGGCCAGCCAGTCACTTCGCCCCCGCCCTGCCATATCTACACAAACCACTCTGAAATCCTGCTCCAGCGCTGCTGCGAGAAAATCAAAATCCCTGCAGTTACGGGTTAACCCGTGGGCGCACACCACCACATATTTATTCTTTGGATCTCCCCAATCGGTATACGCAAGCTGACGCCGGTTCCGCCCGGGTTTCATTTTTCCGGACTGCTTTGGCGCTGGCAGGAATTGCCATGTGATCGCAGAAAAATCTTTCATGGTATTTTCAGGGATTAAGAAAAATCGGTCCGGCGCGGCAGACTTACAGCATTGCAACTGATAACAACTGCAGCTGTGTTTTTACAGCAGATACCACCGAAAAAAACGAAGGTTGTTACAAAAGCGATTACCCGGCACCTGTTTAAATAAAAACAATAAAAACAGCGAAAACAACAGCCGTTCAGTTTCCTGGAAAACCAAGGAACCTCTGATTAAGCCCTCCATGAGCCGCATAGCAGGCAAAATCGTGATGATCGCAAGGAGCGCGACGAAGGTCGCAGCTATTTTCTATGATGCCGAGGAGCACGACACAGCGAGCGCATGATTTTGCCGCAACCTTTTAGGGTACAGGTTTTTCAGACAGACTGTGGCGTTGAGCCCGTTGTGAAGGGGCCAGCCACACTGCCTCACCCGCCTTGCACTCCATCTGCAAAACACGGTGTGTGGCCATGCGGGACTTGATCAGAGCGGTTCCCTAACGTCTGCGAAGCGCTTTTGCAATCCGCATTCTCAGCGCATTGAGCTTAATAAAGCCCGCTGCATCCGCCTGATGATAGGCACCGCCATCTTCTTCAAAGGTGGCAATATTGGGATCAAACAGTGAATCTGTCCTGGAATCACGCCCGACTACCGTTACATTGCCTTTATAGAGCTTGACCCGAACCCAGCCATTGACGTTGACCTGGGATTCGTTGATCAGTCCCTGCAGCAGTTTTCTTTCCGGGCTCCACCAGTAGCCGTTATAAATCAATGCAGCGTAACGCGGCATCAGGTCATCCTTCAAATGGGCAACTTCCCGGTCAAGCGTGATCGACTCGATTGCACGGTGAGCACGCAACATGATGGTACCGCCCGGGGTTTCATAGCAGCCGCGCGATTTCATTCCGACATACCGGTTTTCCACCAGATCAAGGCGCCCGATACCATGTTTTCCACCCAGCTGGTTAAGCCTGGCCAGAACAGCCGCGGGCGACAGCTTCTCCCCGTTCAATGCAACGATATCACCCCGTTCATATTCCAGATCCAGGTATTCAGGCTCATTCGGTGCGGCTTCCGGCGATACCGTCCAGCGCCACATGCTTTCTTCCGGCTCGGCAGCGGGATCTTCCAGCGCACGGCCTTCGTAGGAAATATGCAGGAGATTGGCATCCATGCTGTAGGGTGACCCCTGCTTTTTCTTCATTTCAATCGGAATGCCCTGTTTCTCGGCATACGCCAGCAGTTTTTCACGTGAAGTCAGATCCCACTCACGCCAGGGAGCGATAACACGGATATCCGGCTGTAATGCGTAGTAACCAAGTTCAAAACGTACCTGATCGTTTCCTTTACCGGTAGCCCCATGCGAAACCGCATCAGCCCCCGTCTGCTGTGCAATTTCCACCTGCCGTTTGGCAATCAGCGGCCGGGCAATACTGGTACCCAGCAGATACTCTCCCTCATAAATCGTATTGGCACGGAACATGGGAAAAACATAATCGCGCACAAATTCTTCACGCAGATCTTCAATAAAAATTTCTTTGATCCCAAACTGAACGGCTTTGGCGCGGGCAGGTTCAATTTCTTCACCCTGACCCACATCCGCCGTGAAAGTAACAACTTCACACTGGTAAGTATCCTGCAGCCATTTCAAAATAACCGAGGTATCCAGCCCGCCTGAAAATGCCAATACTGCTTTCTTAACTTTATCCATGTCCCTTCACAATCAAAAAATTTCCAGGTAATCTGGGGTTACCTGATACCAATCCTGCCCAGCAGCAAATATTCCATCAGTGCTTTTTGTGTATGCAGCCGGTTTTCAGCTTCATCCCACACCACTGACTGGGGCCCGTCAATCACTTCCGCATCCACTTCCTCTCCCCGGTGCGCCGGCAGACAGTGCATGAACAGCGCCTCTTTTTTAGCGCCTGCCATCATTTCAGCATCCACCCGAAAATCGGCAAAATCGTTTTTACGCGCAACCGCCTCATCTTCAAAACCCATGCTGGTCCATACATCTGTTGTAACCAGATCAGCATCCCTGACCGCATCATGCGGGGAAGCAAACTGCTCGTAGTGATCCGTACCGTACAAACCGGCCCGTTCCGGCTCTACTTCATAGCCCGGCGGAGTGGAGACATGCACGTTGAAATCAAATACCTCGGCGGCCTGCAGCCAGGTATTGCATACATTATTGGAATCACCAATCCATGCCACGGTTTTACCCGTAATGCTTCCGCGGTGCTCCATGAAGGTATAAATATCCGCGAGGATCTGGCAGGGATGATATTCGTCTGTTAATCCATTAATCACCGGCACACGTGAATTTTCCGCAAAACGGGTGATGATTTCATGTTCGTGCGTACGTATCGTAATGATATCGACCATCCTTGAAATCACCCGGGCAGCATCTTCGACCGGCTCGCCACGGCCCAGCTGAGTATCTCGTGTTGACAGGTAAATGGCACTGCCGCCCAGCTGGTGCATTCCGGCTTCGAATGAAAGACGGGTACGCGTCGAATGTTTCTCGAAAATCATGGCAAGCGTTCGGTCAGTCAACGGCCAGTAACGGCGATATTGCTTGAATTCATTCTTGATCCAGCGGGTCCGGTCGAACAGGTATTCATGTTCCTGCCGGTCAAAATCCTTAAACTGTAAAAAATGCCTGATCTGCATAAATGCTTTTACTGATAAAAATATTCAGGAGTCTGCATATCTGTCCTGGTAATAAACCAGTGGGAGCAAGACCTGACTGCGCCTGACTGTGTTTGAAAATACGAAGAGGAAAGGTCGGGAAAGGCTTGTCTGGCAGCTATTATGCAGCTGCCGTTACGGCTGTTTTCCCTGATTCTCAAGAAACTGGTCAATGAGTGCAGAAACCTCAACAACCACCTGTTCAGCTTCTGCTTTTTGCATATTCAAAGCCGGCAGCAAACGCACCACTTTTTCGGAAGTCACATTGATCAGCAACCGGCGTTTCAGCGCTTCAGGTACAAGAGCACCACAGGGGACAAGCAGCTCAATTCCGATCATCATCCCCTGCCCGCGAATTTTCAGCACACCCGCCCATGCCTGCAACCGTTTCTCAAACTCCCCCCGCATAAAGCTGCCAATGGAAACAGCGTTATCCATCAATCCTTCCTGCTCGATAATATCAAGGGTGGTCAGGGCTGCCCTGCACGCCAGCGGGTTACCGCCAAAAGTAGAGGCATGATTGCCAGGCTTGAATACTTCTGCCGCTTTTCCACCTGCCAGACATGCTCCAATGGGTACACCTGAGCCCAGTCCTTTCGCCAGTGACATGACATCCGGTCTGATTCCACTGTGTTGAAACGCAAACCATTTTCCGGTACGGCCCAAACCACACTGCACTTCATCCAGCATCAGCAGCCAGCCGTTCTGATCGCAGATTTTGCGCAACCCCTGCAGGTAACTGGCTTGTGGAAAATTAACCCCTCCTTCACCCTGATAGGTTTCCAGCAGGATGGCCACAATTTCTTTATTGTTGGCAGCAACCCTGGTAACCGCTTCCAGATCGTCGTAGGGCACCCGCACGAATCCCGTCAGCAATGGCTCGAAACCCGCCTGTGTTTTGCGGTTGCCCGTGGCCGTCAAAGTTGCCATCGTCCGGCCATGGAACGATCGCTCCATAACGATGACGGTTGGCAGGCTGATTCCCTGATTATGGCCGTAAAGCCGGGCCAGCTTGATAGCGGCTTCGTTCGCTTCCGCTCCGGAATTACAGAAAAAAACCTTATCCAGGCCTGACAGGCCGGCCAGCCTGTCTGCCAGCCGCTCCTGGTGCTGAATATGGTAGACGTTGGAGGTATGAACCAGGGTTGAAACCTGTTCGCACAATGCTTTTGTCAGAGTCGGGTGACAGTGTCCAACACCGCAAACCGCGATACCTGACAGTGCATCGAGGTAGCGGTTACCCTGGTCATCCCACAGCCAAACCCCTTCACCCCTGACAAAAGTAACAGGGAGCCGTGCATACGTATTCATTACATGAGACACAGACAATCCATCCAATTTTTCTAATTCTGAAACAATATGGTGGCCTGCGCCACCCCTCCCGGGGACCAAGCCGTCCCGCATCCGATCGAACCAATGTTCACTTATTTATCATTTCATTTCAAGCAGTTTTTCTGTCGACACCTGGAATGACCGCTTATCTGTCCTGCTATCCGGCATTATTTTTTCTGCCAGGAGCCATTTCCCTGCTGGTACCACCAGCCCGATCTGGCTGAAGCTGTCCAGCGCTGGGCAAATGTCAAACGGATATCCTCTTCCCATTCCGGGTGATTATTGGCCAGTGCGATTTCACGATAAAGCGCATTACGATCCTGATTTTCAGCAGTAACGAGAGAATTGACTGACTGGCGAGATGAAAGTGGCACTGCATTGGCATCACGCAGCGCAACCAGCCCGTCACGGGTCAGCCCTACCGCACCGCTATCATAAAATGGCGCCAGCTGACTATGGCGCTGCTGCATGTTTTGTTTCAACCGGGTAACTGCGGGTGTATTGGCTTCAAAATCAACTGCTGTCGCGGTACCGGCGCACATGAAAAGAATCAGTGCAGTCAGCATCAGGAAGTTAATCAACTGTTTACACACAGATTTTTCCTCTCAGAAAACAGGATTGAACATTACGCCCAACCCTGGCTATGGCTTGGTTTTATCGGTTTTATCGGTTTTACTGTCAGTTTTACCATCAGTTTTATCGTTGATGTTTCTACCTGACTTGCCGTTTTCCTCTCCACCTTTCCCGGCCTGCCATACCTCTTCGATGATTTTGTCGGCCACTTTTTCGGCTGCGGCAGCTGGAAAGTAAATGTTAATCGTCACACAACCAGCCAGCAGCAAACCGGCGGCCATCAGCCCTGCCGGGAGGAAGTCATTTTTAGTCATATCCGTGAATAACCGGGTTACCACTCTCAATTGCCTGTTTAAGACGTTTAAGCAATTCATGCCAATCAACGCTCCGATTATAGCCGGTAATGTTAATGGCTGGTATTCCGCTGCCTTTAATCAGCATATAGCTGTCATCATGCGTCAAAGATTCAATCCCCCCCATATCGCAGATACCATTGCGCAATTTGCAGCGCCAGCCAATTTCCGCATAACCGAATTGTTCAAACAACCCGAGAAAACGTTGCTGAATAGCCGTAACCGCAGATCTGCCCCCCAGTGCGATAAGATTTCTGATAGCCGCCTGACTGATCCGGCGTTTGTCATCCCCTGCACTGCTGGTAATTTTTGCATCAAACCTGACTGGCTCCCGGTTAATCAGCTCCAGATCATTAATCTCAACATCAGCCCGACCCTGTATATTGCCAAATGAGTAGGCATGCGTCAGTAAACCAAGATCAATGTGATGCATGGCAATATCCGCAGTCAAATGCGGCGTCAAGCCAAGCGGCTCGGTCAGCACCAGATTTCTGGCCACGACAACCCCATCGAATATTCCAAATACAAGCTCACCCTCCATCGTCACCGTCGAATTGGCGTAACGCACTCTCGGTATGGTGCCGGATAACGTCCCGAACATCGGCTGAATCTGCAGGGATTCGGTCAGCTTCTCCATGGAAATCGGGGAAATCAACCCGTTAAATTGCCATTGCCAGCCGGAGTCCCCGGAATCTTTGGAATCTTTGGAATCCTTGGAGCTCTTGGAATCTTTCCTGGCGGCTGAAAAATGCGCTATCGCCATTTTTCCATCCAGTATCGGGATTTCCGCATACGGAATACTGAGCTGTAATCCTTCTGTCTGAATCGGGATTTGCGTTTTCCCCACAGGGATACCTATTACCCGGGCATGATCAAACTGAATCAAACCATCCCGCTTCACATTACGGCTCCACGGCAGACGGGCACCAAGTCCTGCAACCGCAAACCGTCCCTGCGCATCTGTCAGGGATGCATTATGTACTTCAATGAACAATGACGGGTCATTGTCTTCCGGATAATGCCAATCAATATCCATCTTGCCGGTCATCTCTGTTTCAGCCAGCGCGGTCTCCACAACCAGCGGCCGGATGATATTACCAAACAAGGTTGACAGCGTCAGATTTCTGGCTGCAAACCGGGCCTGCTGCCATGACTGATCAGCAATATTCAGCACTGCGGAAAAATCTGCCTTACCGATACCGGCCAGATTAAATTCCCCCTGCGACAGATGGATATGTCCGTCCTGTATCGTTCCTCCGGCTGCCAGCTGATGTGCTCCGCCGGAGAAATAAAATGGCTGCCAGAACACCTCCCCTTCCGGCCAGGTAAGCTTGCTTTGCCATCGCCAGCCATGCCGGTCCTGTCGTGCATCCATATCAAGCTGCAGGCTGATCCGCTCACCCGCATGCAGGCCGCTCGCATCACTGAAAGCAAGGTTACTGATATTCAGCCGGGCAGATAGTGCTGTAACAGAAGCGCTATCCCCGCTCAGATGAAAATTGCCATTCAGTATTGCCTGGCGCACCTGTACCGGCTCTTTCTTTCGGGGTAATAAACCGGCCAGGTATTTGCCATCCCCATTGATTACTTTCAGCGCTCCCTGCCATTTTTCTGTCTGCCAATCGATCACCAGTTGCCATGTCTCTTTTGACTGGCGAGTCGAAACAGGTCGTACTTCAAGTTCAAACTTTTTTTGCAGCAGAGACAGCCGGAAAGTCATTTTCAGAGATTGTCCGCCAATCCGTAATATCCCCCGGTCGCAAATCACCGATTCTCGGGTGATTCGCACCGGGCCACATCCCACATGCAGATTACGCCATCTCTGTTTCCCAATCGCCACTTGCTCCAGATTGATTTCAAGGTTCGAAGCAGGCGATCCAGTCAGCCGGATACCGGCCGAGCGAATGCTAAAAACGGGATGCCGGATATTTTCCAGCATAAAATCAAGATGAGGGGCGGCTGCCGCTACCGGACAATTCAGGATGAAAAGCAGTATCAGCGGAAGAAACAGCCGGCATCGCGCCACTGGCCGGCACACGTAATCCGGGAAACTGTCACGATGAAACCAGAACCTGTCCGGTTTCATGTCTTTCAGGAAGGGAAGATCCCGGTTGATAAATAACGATCCCCGCGATCACACACAATAAATACAATCACTGCATTTTCCACCTGTGCAGAAACCTGCAGAGCGGCAGCCAGAGCACCCCCTGAAGAAATACCGGTAAACAGGCCTTCTTCACATGCAAGGCGGCGAGCCATATCCTCAGCTTCCTGCTGAGATACCAGCAAGATACGATCAACCAGCTCCGGCTGATAGATCCCGGGCAGATAGGCTTCCGGCCATTTTCGGATTCCGGGTATTTGCGCACCTTCCTGTGGCTGTACACCGACAATTTCCACTTTCTGCTTTTGCTCACGAAAATAACGGGCGCATCCCATGATCGTACCCGTTGTTCCCATACTGCTGACAAAATGCGTAATCCTGCCTGCGGTATCCCGCCAGATCTCAGGTGCCGTGGTTTCATAATGTGCCAGCGGATTATCCGGGTTGGAAAACTGATCGAGAATAATGCCCCTGCCGGCTTTGCACAGTTGCTCGGCCGTGTCTCTTGCCAGCTCCATGCTTCCTTCTTTAGGCGTCAGGATAAGCTCGGCACCATAGGCAGACATCACCTGCCGGCGCTCCAGGCTCTGATTTTCCGGCATCACCAGAATCATGCGATAGCCCAGGGTCGCTGCAGCCATAGCCAGTGCAATGCCGGTATTGCCACTGGTCGCCTCAATCAGCGTATCTCCCGGCTGAATATCACCACGCCGCTGTGCACACATGATCATGGAGTAAGCTGGCCGATCCTTGACTGAGCCGGCCGGGTTATTGCCTTCCAGTTTTGCCAGAATGGTATTACTGGTTTTGCCGGGAATACGTTTGAGCTGAACCAGCGGGGTGTGGCCGATGAAATGTTCGATGGTGTTATACATGGCGCCTGTCCGGATACGTGTTGTCATCAATAAAGTAAAATTATCTCATACTCATACAAGGTAAACGCCCGGCGCCACCATACAAAAAACCCCCTTGCGGACGCTATCCGCAAGGGGGTCCAGGAACCGATCTGAAAGAAATTGCCTGTCAGCACAATCCCGTCACAAACTTTCAAGCAGTTTTTTCGCTTCGTCTTTCCGGGAGAAAGGTTTATCACCCGCCAGCAGTTTCTCAAGCTCCTGGCGTGCTTCAGTTTTTTTGCCGGATCTGGACAGACCAACCGCATAATGATAACGGATCTCCAGTGCTTCCGGAGCAGCCGCTACCGCCTTTTGCAGTAGTGATGCACCCCGTTCAGCCTCCCCTTTCTCAACCAGAATCCAGCCGAGGGTATCAAGAATAGCCGGGCTGTCTGGCGCCTGTTTATAGGCTTTCTCGGCATAGTCAAGCGCAGCAGCGGGATCTTTTTTCTCCTGGTATATCCAGGCCAGATTGTTAAGCGTTGCCGCATGGTCAGGGTGTTGTTTCAGGATAGTTTTGTATTCTCTGATGGCAGGATCATATTTTTTTCCTGCCAGATAAACACCTGCCAGATACATGCGCACAGCATCATCAGCCGGATTTTCCTTCAGCCATTGTGTGATGCGCTGATCAGCCTGTTTCTCTTTTCCACTCTGGCTCAGGGCAGTATGCAGTTTGATCTGCAGCTGACTGCTTTTCTGTTTCTCCAGGGCTTTTTCATAAGTCGCAGCAGCGGCAGCTGCATTCTTTTGCCCCATCTGTAAATCACCTTCCAGCTCAAACCCTACCGGCAGCTTCTCATGCTGTTTTTGTATTTCCCGGGCAATATTGAGTGCATCCTCTACACGACCGGCTCCAGCCGCCAGTTGAGCCTGCATCAGTTCAGCTTCCCAGAAATCCGGTTTGATTTTTAATGCTTTTTTCAGTAGCTCATCAGCAGCCCTGGTGTTCTGCATGGTGGCGTGAATTTGTGCCAGCTGTAACTGGGCCGGTGCTGAATCAGGCAGTCTGGCAGCCAGTTTTTCAAAATTTTCCAGCGCAGCTTCCTTGTTGCCACTCGCCAGATACGCGCGCGCCAGTAATTCTGTGACACTTAGATTATCGGAATATGTACCTTGCAGTTTTTTGGCCAGTGCGAGTGCCTTTGCGGGCTCGTTCATTGCCAGATAATGTGCTCCCAGCTGCAGGGCGGGTTGTATCTCATCCGGATTCTCCCGGCTGGCCTTTTCCAGCCATTCGGTTGCCTTTTCCCTGTTTCCCTGTGAAAGCGCAATACCGGCCAGTGCACTCATCGCCTGCACATTCTTTTTGTCGTGCTGCAGAATATCTTCAAAACGCTTTTGTGCAGCATCAGGATGCTTTTCCTGCAGGTCGATTCTGGCCAGATTGGAAATGGCAGGAAAATAGTCTGACTTGATGGATAGTGCTTTATTGAAGCTCGCACGTGCTTTGGCCAGATCTTTTTTACCCAGATAAACACCGCCTTTCAGATTATGCAGCAACGGGTTATCCGGCTGTTCGGCCAGTTGTGCATCAACCGCTTTCAGTGCCTTATCAAATTCACGCAGCTGTAAATGAGTCAGCACCAGCATGACGCCTGCCCGTCCTGTCTGATCATGCAGCTGGGTAGCCTGTTCGAGATCAGCAATCGCACTTTTACTGTCCCCCTGCCCCATCTTGCTCATCGCCATCGCGGTATATAACGCGGCATTATCTGGTGATAGCGCACCTGCTTTTTCAAAATATTCAGATGCCTGCGTGAAATCTTTCGATTGCATATAGGCCTCTCCCGCGAGTGCAAACAGCTGCGGATCCTGCTGAACTGCCTTTAACGCCGGAGCCAGTGTTGTGATCGCCTCTTTGGGCTGATTGTTCTTCAGCTGAATCGAAGCCATCAGTTTGATGGCATAAAGATTGTTAGGGATCGCCTTCAGGTACTGATCAATATACTGTTCAGCTTGTGACAGCGACCCCAGTGCAAACTGGGCCGCACCCGCAAGCAGTACGCTGGGCAAATGACCGGGAGCCGCACTGAGCACCTTTTGCAAAGTTTCAAGCGCTACCGCATGTTTACCCTGAGTAAAATCAAGTAACGCCTGGGTATAGGCTGCAGACAGGCTGCCGGGAGCAAATTTACGAACCGTATCCAGGTCTGCCTGGGCTGTTTCAAATTTCCTGGTGCTGATTGATATGGTTGCCCGATTAATATAGGCAGCTTCTGATTCCGGGTTCAGCTTAATTGCCCGATCATAATCAGCCAGCGCTTCGTCAATCTTGTTCTGGGCCCGCAGCAGGTCCCCCCTGAACAATACTGTGCTGCTGTTTTCCGGATTGAGCTTCACTGCTTCTTCCGAAAAATTCATGGCAGATGCAATGTCGTTCCGGGCAAGCGAACATCTGGCCAGTCCCATCAATGCATCCGCAAAGCCCGGTTTGTCCTGTAATGCCTGTTCAAATAATGCCTTGGCTTCCTCAACTTTCCCCAGAGCCAGTGAAGCATTGCCACGCAGAGCGAGCAACTCAGCAAAATTTCCCTTGTCAGACAATTTCCCGGTTTCATCCAATACTTTCTGGAACTGTCCTGTTCCAAGCCAGGCACGACTCAGACCAGGTAATATCTTGACCGGATCCATCCCAAGATCAAGTGCTTTATTCAGCTCCTTTTCGGCTGACAAAGCATCCCCTTCCTTGTCATAGAGCATCCCAAGCAGGTAACGGATTTCGGGGTCATTCGGGCTTTGCTGGAGCGCATTTTTTAACTGGATAATGGCCGCCTTATCGTTACCCTGCTGCTGATATTGCTTGGCTTCTGCCACCAGTGCCTGTGCATCCATCGATTTGCCACAAGCCGAAAGTACCAGAATAACAGCCACTACAGGTGCCACAATCGCCGTCGGTCTCATTCGGGTGATCTTTTTACCTGAACCGCTCATACCCACCTCTTTTGGTAATTAAATATCTGATTAAATGTTTGTATTTTTACAGCTGCCACCTTGAATACAATCCGGAGTTACAGTTTTTTATCCAAATATCATTCAAATGACGATTTATAGCACAATCTGGTAGTGAGTGAATTTAAGAAATAAACCCAAAACAGGCACCTGCTTCAGAACCAGGATTACCTGATACCCCGTTTGGATACCAGCGAGGTTATTTCAGCTTCATTTACACGTATTAAAAAAGATAAGTACACACACTCCACGCGCACATGGAACATAAACGTGTCGGAAGGTTTCGGTGAAACGGACGAAAAGAGGCGTGCCGGCAGACTGATTCCCGTATTCTCGGAGAATCAGTCATTTTGAAGGTTGTTTATACAGACAGGAATTGCACCCGTTCTCAGGAGTACTCTAAATCACAGGTCAGTCAGATACGACCCGAATGTCCGGTTCGATCGTCCTCAGGAGCTGTTCGATCCCTCTCAATGTCCCGGAGATCGAGCTGGGGCAGGTACCACATGCTCCCTGATAATGGATACGCAGGATGCTGCCCTCCAGCGCCAGAACATGAAGATCCCCTCCATCATGCTGCAAAAAAGGGCGTACTTCTTCATCCAGCAGGATATTGATACGCTCCAGTCGCTGCTGGTCTTCTTCACTGAGATTAGCCAGTACTTCGCTGGCTGCAGCCACTACAGCAGCTGACTGGTCAGTTGCTGCCGGTGCGGCACGGATTGGATCCGCTACTGCACGTGCCAGATCCTGCCAGTCTGCCCCGCCATCCTGTGTAATCGTAATCCAGCGATCCACATAAAAAATATTGGTTACATGGTCAATATCAAACAACGCGGCAGCAAGCGGATCATCCACCGCCTGCTCAGCGTTGTCGTAAGATTTGGTAACCCCCCAGGTCAGTGGCTCCTTCAGCACAAACTTTAGTGCGTTCGGGTTAGGTGTTCCTTCAATTTCAGCAATTTTTGGCATGATTTTGTCAGTGATTATTCGCCACCAGCTGATCTTCATGATCATCTGCCTCTGTTGTAGCCCCCGCCACTGAATTCATGGCTGCATGCAGGGTATGCCACGGCAGAATCGCACACTTGATCCGGGTTGGTAAATCACGCACCCCCGCCAATACTTTGAGCCGGCCGAGATGATCAAAATCTTTCTCTATCCCGTCTACCAGCATCTCTCTGAATTCCCGGATCAGCTCTTCTGCTTCCTGAAAAGATTTGCCTTTAACGGCATTCGTCATCATTGAGGAAGAAGCCTTGCAGATTGCACAGGATTCTCCCCGGAACGCAATCTCATCAATGCGCCCGTCATGCATATTGATATCCAGATCAATACGATCACCACACAACGGGTTATGTCCGGTTGCATGGTGGCTGGGAGAACGGAGAGCACCGTAGTTACGCGGCTTGCGGTTATGATCAAGAATGACTTCCTGATAAATCGATTTCAGACTCATTGTGCGAAAACCTTTTGTACGGATCGGATACCCTCCACCAGCGTATCAATCTCTTTTTTAGTGTTATAAAACGAAAACGAAGCACGTGATGTCGCTGCCACGTTGAAACGCTGCATGATTGGTTGTGCACAATGGTGGCCTGTGCGTACAGCAATTCCATCCTGATTCAGCAAAGTGCCCACATCATGCGGATGAATACCGTCCATCACAAACGATATCACTGCCACTTTATTCTGACAGTCACCCACAATTCTCACTCCCGGAAGTGCTCTGATCTGTTCTGATGCATAAACCAGCAGCTCGTGCTCATAAGCGGCAATGGCATCAAGGCCAATCTGTTCCAGATAATCGATTGCCGCACCAAAACCTATGGCAGCTGCAATAGGGGGAGTGCCTGCCTCAAACTTATATGGAATCTCGTTATAAGTTGTTTTCTCAAAGGAAACCGAGGTAATCATATCCCCTCCCCCTTTGAATGGCTGCATGGATTCGAGCAAATGCGCTTTCCCGTACAGAATACCGATCCCGGTAGGACCACACATTTTATGAGCAGAAAAAGCATAAAAATCACAATCGAGATCCCGCACATCGATTTTCAGGTGCGGCGCCGCCTGCGCGCCATCAACCAGAACAGGCACACCATGCTGATGTGCTGTGGCAATCATGCGCTTAATCGGGTTGATACTGCCAAGTGCATTGGAAACATGTGACAGCCCGACAAATCGGGTTCTGGAATTGAAAAGCTTTTCATATTCCTCAACTAAAAGCTCACCTGCATCGTTAATTGGAACCACACGAATGCGCGCCCCTTTTTCCTCAGCCAGCATCTGCCAGGGGACAATATTGGAATGATGTTCAAGCGCGGTCAGGATAATTTCATCCCCCTCCTGAATAAATTTTCGCCCGTAACCATGCATTACCAGATTGATACTGTCAGTCGTCCCGCTGGTAAAAATCACTTCCCTTTCTTCCCGCGCACTAATGAAGCACTGCAGTTTACGCCGCGCTGCCTCGTATTCCTGCGTCGCAATCCCGGATAAATGGTGTACCGCACGATGAATGTTGGCATGCTGGGTTTTCTGGTACCGCACCAGACGATCAATCACGATTTGCGGCATCTGGCTGGAAGCAGCGTTATCAAGGTAGACCAGCGGCTTGTCCTCTACCCTGATACCCAGAATCGGAAAATCAGCACGCAGCCGTTCCATTCCTGATATTGCTGTTTGTCTGACAGCTGGTGTCAATACATTGACCGTTTCCATGTTTTAACTGATCCGTGTTCTTGCAAGGATATATTGTTCGAGGTGTTGCCTGAGTGAAGGTACTGTGACACGGCTGATTACCTCTCCTCCAAATGCGTAAGTTAACAGGTTGCGCGCCACTGTCTCAGTAAGCCCTCTGCTTTGCAGATAAAAAAGTGATTCTCTATCCAGTTGACCCACCGTGGCGCCATGAGCACATTTAACATCATCCGCAAAAATCTCAAGCTGGGGCTTGGTATCCACACGAGCCCTGTCTGACAGCAGCAGATTACGGTTCAGCTGTCTGGCATCGGTCAGCTGCGCATGCGGGCGCACCATGATTTTTCCACTGAAAACACCGTGTGCACTGTCATCCATAATACATTTATGAAGCTGCCTGCTTCTGCAATGTGGATTGGCATGATCAATGAAAGTATGCGTATCCGCGAGCTGTCGGCCTGCTATTAAAGCCAGCCCGTCCACTTCACACCCGGCATTCTCGCCAGCCAGTGTAATCTTCTGGTCAAAACGTGAAATATGCGCGCCCAATGCAAGGCTGATCGAATCATATTGAGCAGATTTTGCAACAAGAGCAGAACTGTTCGCGATATGGAAAGCTTGCGGACTTTCACGCTGTACGCGGATATGATTCACACGGGCTGAATCCTTTAAGTACATTTCCGTTACAGAATTCGTCAGTGAAACGCCTTCGTGCAACGCGACATACTCTTCAATAACAGTCACACTGGCTCCTGATTCAGCTACCACGAGACAGCGCGGATAGACAGTCACTTCCTTCCGGGAAGAGATATACAGAATGTGAACAGGTACTTTCACTGCAACATCAGCTGGTACGATGACACAAACACCTTCATGCATCAGTGCTGTATTCAGTGCCACAAATACATTTTCCTGAAAATCAGCAAGCCGGCCGAGATACTGTTCAGCTACAGAGGACGTACCGGTTAAACCAGACAAACTGCTGACAGTAATGGAATTGTCAGCAGTTTGAACAGAAAGTCCGGGCACATACCGGCCATCAATAAACACCAGTTTACAGACCGCTTCATCAAGAAAGGTATCTGCCTGATTATCCGATACCGGTAAAGTGGCAGCAGATGCTCTTGGAAACGGGGTTGCCCTGAGTGAGGAAATATCAGTAAAGCGCCATTCCTCATCACGGATCGTAGGTAGCCTCAGCGATTCGACACAATTTAACGCATCTGCCTTAAGCTGATCCAGATACGATACAGAATGAACCGGAGAGATTTCTTTCTTCCACGATGCAATCAGCTTATCAAGATAGTCATCCTTGATAATCATATTCATGGCTGCGCTCCGGCCACCTGATCATTTGCATGAATCCAGTCATAACCATGCGTTTCCAGGGCCTGTGCCAGCTCCTTGCCGCTCGTTCTGATGATACGCCCTGCTTCCATTACATGAACAAAATCGGGAACGATGTAATCCAGCAGGCGCTGATAGTGTGTTACCAGAATCATGGCGTTATCTTTGCCGGACAGCTGATTAATCCCATTCGCTACGATTCTGAGTGCATCAATGTCCAGCCCTGAATCCGTTTCATCCAGCAGTGCAAGACGAGGTTCAAGCAACGCCATCTGCAATATCTCGTTACGCTTCTTCTCACCGCCCGAGAATCCCTCATTGACACTGCGATCGAGAAAATCCGGATTCATTTTGAGCAATTTCATTTTTTCCCGAACAAAATCGTCAAACTCAAGCGGATCCAGCTCTTCCTTGCCACGCTTCCCCTGAACCGTGTTGTAAGCCAGTCTCAGAAAATGATCGTTAGCCACTCCCGGTATTTCCACCGGATACTGAAAAGCGAGAAATATACCTGCCTGTGCACGTTCTTCCGGTGCCAATGCAGATAAATCCTGACCGTCAAAAAGCAGCGTACCCCGGGTTATTTCATAATCCGGATGGCCGGCCAGTACTTTAGAGAAAGTACTCTTGCCCGAGCCATTCAACCCCATAATGGCGTGTATCTCTCCACTTTTAACGGTTAGATTTACCCCCTTGAGAATCTCGATTCCACCCACTGTTGCATGTAAATCATGCACTTCAAGCAGAATTTTGCTGTTTATATTTATCATCCAACACTTCCTTCCAGCTTAAAGCTGAGTAACTTGGTAGCTTCCACGGCAAATTCCAGTGGCAGCTGCTGAAAAACCTCTTTGCAGAAGCCATTGATAATCATCGATACCGCTTCTTCCGCACCAATACCACGCTGAGCAAAATAAAACAGTTGATCTTCACCGATTTTGGAAGTCGAAGCTTCATGTTCAACCTGAGCGCTGCTGTTCTGCACCTGGATATACGGGAAGGTATGCGCTCCGCACTGACTGCCGATCAGCATCGAATCACACTGTGAATAATTACGGGCATTTCGGGCTGTCGGGGCGATTCTTACGAGGCCGCGATAACTGCTGTTGGACTGCCCTGCCGAAATTCCCTTGCTGACAATAGTGCTGCGCGTATTCGGGCCAATATGGATCATCTTGGTACCGGTATCAGCCTGCTGGTGATGGTTGGTCACTGCAACAGAATAGAACTCACCAACTGAATTTTCTCCACGCAAAATGCACGAAGGGTATTTCCAGGTAATCGCGGATCCTGTTTCGACCTGCGTCCAGGAAATACGTGAATTTCTACCTTTTGCCAATCCGCGCTTGGTAACAAAATTATAAATACCACCGACACCGTTCTCATCACCGGCATACCAGTTCTGTACGGTTGAATACTTGATATCCGCATCATCCAGCGCGACCAGTTCAACAACAGCCGCATGCAGCTGGTTGGTATCAAACCGGGGTGCAGTACACCCTTCCAGATACGAAACGGAAGCGCCTGCTTCCGCAATGATCAGCGTGCGCTCAAACTGCCCGGATTCTTCCGTATTGATACGAAAATAGGTGGATAAATCCATCGGACATTTGACGCCCCTGGGGATAAAGCAGAAAGAGCCGTCGGTAAATACAGCGGAATTCAATGCCGCATAATAGTTATCTCCCGGAGGAACAACCGTACCCAGGTACTGTTTGATCAGCTCAGGGTATTTATGCACAGCCTCTGAAATCGAGCAGAAAATAATACCAACTTCAGCCAGTTTTTCCTTATAGGTCGTTGCAACCGATACACTGTCAAAAATGACATCGACAGCAACCCCTGCCAGGGCTGCCCGTTCATGCATAGGCACCCCCAGTTTCTCAAAAGTACGCAACAGCTCAGGATCCACCTCATCCATACTGGCCAGTTTTTTCTTGGGCTTGGGTGCCGAATAATAGCTGATATCCTGAAAATCAATTTTTGGGTATTTGACGTTTTGCCACGCAGGCTCAACCATATCGAGCCATTTCCGGTAAGCTTCCAACCTGAAAGCAAGCAACCATTCAGGCTCATTTTTCTTGGAAGAAATCAGCCTGATAATGTCTTCATTGAGCCCTTTAGGCGCAATATCTGCTTCTATATCTGTGACGAAGCCGTGCTTATATGGCTGGTTCACCAAATGTTGTAATGCAGCACTCATTTTTTATAATTCCTGATTTACTGGGTTTTAAGGCTGAAACTTTCTCCACAGCCACAAGTATTATCAATATTCGGGTTGCGAAATTTGAAAGAACTGTTCAATCCTTCCTGGATAAAATCAACTTCAGAGCCATCAACAAACGGCAGCTGATCGCACTGAACAACAACTTTGGCACCGTTTGATTCAAACAGCTGATCGTTCTCTCGCACTTCATCAGCATAATCAAAACTGTACGCAAAACCGGAACAGCCTGATTTTTTAACACCCAGCCGCAACGCAACCCCTTTACCCCGTTTACCCAACTGCTGCCGGATCTGCCTGGCGGCACGTTCGGTTAATGTAATTGCCATAAGCATACCCTCTCGCAAACAGACAGACAGTCAGAATGCAGCTTCCCGCATGTCATACAGCTTAACGACGGCCTGCTCACGCTGCATTTCGCGCAGCAGCTCACGCTCACTCTGTTCCTCCACCAGCCGTTTCAAAGTCACGTGGCCAAGATAGTCATAAATGATTTCATGCAGTTTCGCCCATAAATCATGAGTCATACATTTGCCGTCATCCAGGCAGTTTTCTTTGCCGCCACACTGAGTAATGTCGATAGGCTCGTCCACTGCCAGAATAATGTCAGCCACGGACACTTCATCAAGACTCTTGGCAAGACAATACCCGCCACCCGGTCCCCGGACGCTGTCTACCAGCTTGCGCTGACGTAACTTGGCAAACAGCTGCTCCAGATAAGACAGCGATATACGCTGTCGCTCGCTGATATCCGCCAGTGCAACCGGCCCGCTGCCATGCCGTATAGCGATATCCAGAAGCGCCGTAACCGCAAACCGTCCTTTTGTCGTTAATCTCATTGCTACCCCCTAGCGTATTGTTTTAAAGCGACTTGGAAACGCTTACTGTTAATTTTGTTCAGGGTGTAACTGTATAATACCCGACAATATCAGTCAACTATATTGCATCGGGATCTTAAGTAACAGACAACCACCATTAATGTGACTATCTTTATGAAGGGAATGGTATTTTTGCAAAAAACGACTTGGAATGAATAGACAAACAGGCTGTTGGAAAACACAGTAATGACCAGGTTCAAGACAGATCACAACCGGGAAATACCATAAAACAGACGAGAGAAAAGTTGGTACCTGCAACATCACAAACAGACTTCGCCCTCCCTTTCAACAGCTTCTTGTGAGATACGCTTATTTCCTGAGGACCAGCAAGGGTGGCAGTGACAAAGTTGCGCGCGTCCCCAGCAGACCGATCACCGTTACGCCAATGACACTTACCAGCACCCCCGTCACCCCAATCCAGGGGCTCGGTGAATAGCTGATATGCAGTGCATATTTACCGATCAGATAGCCAAGGATGCTCGCTCCTGCCGCTGAGAAAAAACCAGCCAGTGCTCCAAGCACCGCAAACTCCACTGCCCACGCACGTATCAGCTGCTGTTTCCTGGCACCCAGCGTACGAAAAATTGCAGCTTCATAAATTCTTTCATCCTGAGTTGATGCTATCGCGGCATACATCACGGCAAACCCTGCCAGCAAAGTGAAGAGAAAAACAAACTCGATTGCCCGTGTTACCTGTTCAATCATGCTTTGTACGCGTTCAATCACGCTCGCCACATCAATTACCAGAAAATTGGGGAACAGGTGGATAAGCTCCTGCATGATAGGCAGCTTATCTGGCGGTAAATAAAAGCTGGTGATGTAACTGGCCGGATAGCCATCAAGCGCTCCGGGGCGAACCACAGCAAAAAAATTCACATGGAAGGTATCCCAATCCACAGTACGCAAACTTGTGATTGTTGCTGAAAACTCCTTGCCTCCCGCGTAAAAAGTCAGATGATCATTCATCTTAAGGCCAAGTGTTTCTGCAAATCCCGCTTCCATCGACAACTCATGATCAGATGAGGCAGTTTTTCCCTGCCACCACCGGCCCGCCACGATTTCATTATCCGGCTGCAGCGTATCCATCCAGGATAAATTAAATTCACGGTTGATCAGCTGCTTGGCTCGCGGATCCGGAAAATCATCAAGATTTACCGGCCGATCATTAATCTTCAGCAATCGGCCGCGCACCATCGGAAAAATTTTGGGTCGCGGAATAGCATGTTCATCAAAAAATTTCATCAGCTTTTCCTGCTGATCCGGCTGAACATTCACCAGAAAACGGTTGGGTGCATTCTCCGGAAGACGGGCATGCCAATCCTCCATCAAATCACCACGTGTCAGTGTCAAGGTCAACAGCGCCATGAACCCCAACCCGAGAGCTGTAGCCTGTACCAGGCTGGGAATCGCCCGCCTTCGTATATTTGCCAGCCCGTAACTCCACGGGCCTGATCCCTGCGGGCGGGTCAGCAGGAACAACCGGATCAGCAGCAAGCCGAACAGGCCGAACAGGATAACAGCCAGCAGAAAACCCAGCATGATCATGACCCCCAGGTTAAATGACCCGGCTTTCCAGACAAACAGAATGGACAGCATCACCAGCCCAAACCCGTACCCCGCCAGGCTGTGTAAATTTGCCAGATCAAGATCGCGCCGAATAACGCGCAACGCAGGTACCTGCCGCAAGTTCAGCAGGGGTGGCAAGGCAAATCCCAGCAACAGCAGCATCCCGGTTAATATTCCCTGTACGAACGGTAATACACTGGGTAACGGCAATACAATCCCAAGCAACTGTTGCAGCCAATATGACAAAAATTCCTGTGCAAGCACGGCAAATACGCACCCCAGTAAACTTGCAATCGAACCCAGCATCACAAAATAGAGCGAATACAGGCATAGCAGAGTAGATTCGGTCGCACCCAGGCAGCGCATCACAGCACAGCCATCCAGGTGGCGCTGGATAAAACGCCGTATAGCCAGTGCCATTGCTGCCGCCGCCACGACTACACTGGCCAGCGCAGCCAGACTCAGAAATTTTCCTGCACGATCAAGTGCTGACCGGATTTCCGGGCGCGCATCCTGAATTCCCTCCGCGCGTTCACCTGGAGATAACCGTTCACTGATCCAGCGCCGAAACTCAGCCACCTGCCCATCCTCCCCCGCAACCAGAAGCTGGTAGTTAATCCGGCTGCCAGGCTGAATCAGCCGGGTGGCCGGCAGATCTTTCTCATTCATCAGTAATCTGGGATTCATGCTCACGAACCCGACAGTATGATCCGGCTCACTCTTCACCACAGACATCACGGTCAGCTCAGTGGCACCCACTTCGATCCTGTCACCCAGCGTCACATTCAGCGCCATCATCACTTTTTCATCCACCCAGGCTGTTCCGGGTTTGGGTATTCCCTCTGCTATCCGGGTATGCTGAACCGCACCGCCTTCTGTCGGAGGATCAACCAGTTTCAGCTCCCCGCGCAACGGGTAGCCGCGTGAGATAGCCTTGATGCTTGTCAAAAGATTTTTGTCATCAACGCTGATCATGCTCGGAAATTTAATCAGCCGGGTAGTCCTTAACCCGATCTTGCGTGCGTGTTCAGCATAACCGGGCGACAAGGGAGCATCGGAAGTCACCAGCAAATCTCCCCCCAGTAACTGATTACTCTCCAGTACCAGTGCTTTCTGCACCCGATCCGAGAAAAAGCTGACCGTTGCCACACTGCTCACTGCGATAATGAGGGCCAGGGTAAGAATATGCAGTTCTCCCGCCCGCCAGTCCCGCAGCAGCAACCGTAAGGAAAGCCTGATCATGTTCATTGCAGCGTACCTTCAGGCAGATAGATAAAAATGAGAAGCTGAAAAATCAAAGCCGGGTCAATCAGCCGCCCGGCCGGCAACCAGCTTGATAACACGAGAGCAGCGGGCAGAAAGTTTTTCATCATGTGTTACCAGGACAAGCGTTGTCCCCTGCTCCCGATTGATAGTGAACATCAGATCAATGATCTGAGCTCCGGTTGCCGCATCCAGATTACCAGTCGGCTCATCAGCAAACAGCATTTTGGGATGTGTGACAAAAGCACGGGCAATCGCCACACGCTGCTGCTCCCCCCCGGAAAGTTGTCTGGGATAATGCCTGATCCGCTTTTCCAGCCCTACCCGCACAAGCCAGGACTGTGCAATATCATGGGCATAGGTATTATCAGCACCAGACAATTCCAGCGGCAGCATGACATTTTCAAGAGCGGTCAGCGAAGGCAGCAACTGGAACGACTGAAACATAAACCCAAGCAATCTGCCACGTAAACCGGCCCGCTCATCCTCATCCAGCTTAAAAATATCTGTGCCATCGAGAAAAACTGTTCCCCGGGTTGGCACATCCAGCCCTGCCAGCAAACCAAGCAGTGTTGACTTTCCGGAACCGGATGCCCCCACTACCGCAATCGATTCTCCGGCATCAACCTGGAAATTGATATCCTGCAGGATAGTCAGCCGGATCTCGCCGGTATCAACCTCTCTGGTTAAATGACTGACCTGTATGATAGGCTGGTTACTTGCACAAGCAGAAACCGATTGTTCAGCGGGGTGTTGATTTGCCATGAAAAAATTACTGTCTGTCATATTTTGTTTATTTTGTATTTTCTCATTCAAACCCGCCTGGCCGGAAACCGGCACCCGTATCATGGTGCTGGGAGACAGCCTGTCCGCAGGATACGGGCTGCCACCGGGTACTGGCTGGGTGGATTTGCTTGAACAGCGATTACAAAGCCGGTCTCCCGATGATAGCGTAATCAATATCAGCATCAGCGGAGAGATTACTTTAGGTGGACGTAACCGGATTGAGCAGGCACTCAAGGATCATGTACCCGATATCGTTATTGTTGCGCTGGGAGCAAATGACGGTCTTCAGGGTCGTTCAATCCCTTCCATTTACGAAAACCTGGAAGCCATTATCCTGATCTGCAAACGGTACAATGCCACTCCATTACTGGTCGGTATGCAACTGCCGCCGAATTATGGCATAAGTTATACACAAAAGTTTCGTGATATCTACCCGCATCTGGCGCAAAACCAGCAATTACAGCTGGTGCCATTTTTAATGGCGGGTTTTGGCGATCGGCCTGAATTCTTTCAGGCCGACGGGATACATCCCGCTATTCGGGCCCAGGAAAAGATACTGGACAATATCTGGCCTGCATTGACTGAAGTATTGAAATCAGGGGGCACCCGTCACCAGTAATGCGCCGGCCAGATAAATCAGTACAGAAATAAGCCTCCCCTAAAAATGCGCTTCTGAAACAGGCAGTCCGGGCTCGGCCTCAGAATTCTCAAGGCTGGCTGGCGTTCAAATCCAGATTTCTCAAAAACACGCGCAATTCATCCGGCAAAGGTGCTTCCAGGCGCAAAACATTACCCGTTACCGGGTGAGTACAGACCAATACTGTCGCATGTAAAAACATGCGCCTTAACACCAGACCATCCCCGGCATCTTTTTGCAGCTGTTTATTCAGCCCGAAATCACCATATTTATCGTCACCTGCAATAGGAAAACCCAAATGTGCCAGATGTACGCGGATCTGGTGTGTACGGCCGGTTTTGAGTTCGGCGCGGAGCAGACTGAAATCTTCCCAGGCCTGCTGCAATGTAAATAATGTATGTGCCTGCTGTGCCTTATCCCGGTTATTTTTATCCGAGGCAACAGCGACGCGCCTTTCTCCTTCCGCAGTCAGATACTTATTCAGCGGCAGGCGGACATGCTGCACCGGGTTTTTCCATCTGCCACGCACCAGTGCCAAATAATACTTTTCCACTGTACCTTCACGAATCTGCCTGTGCAAATCCAGCAGAGATTGGCGTTTCCGCGCCAGCAGCAGAATGCCGGAAGTTTCACGATCCAGACGATGCACCAGTTCCAGAAACTTCCAGTCCGGATGTTGCCGGCGCAACTGCTCGATTACACCATGGCTGATCCCGCTACCTCCGTGGACCGCAGTCCCGGCCGGTTTATTGATCACCAGCAGCTGATCATCCTGATAAAGGACATCAAAATGATCTGCCCGATATGTTTTTTGCATGGATATCGGACTGGCCGGCCTGATAACAGGCGGAATACGTACTTTGTCATCGAGCTGCAGACGATAACTTGCATCAATGCGTTTACTGTTGACTCGTACCTGACCACTGCGAAGTAGTTGATAAATATGACGCCTGGGTATTCCCTTAAGCAGTTTGATAAGAAAATTATCGATACGCTGACCTTCAGAACCTTCATCAATCTGTTTAACTGCCGCATGTTCCGATATAATGCCCCGCATAATTTTCTCTTTACCGGGTACTTCGCTTTTACCTATACTCTTCATACCCGAATTCCTGTAAATCTGTTTTTTCACCATGAAGCGATTACGCGGTCAGTCAAGAAGTCATGTACCCGAATTTTCGTTTTCATAAGCTGGATAAAACCAATTTCCGGCTGGTTAATGTCGCTCACCAAATAAAAAGCAGCGATGGTATTTAATTTACGCGCTCAACATACACACATCCAAGTTCCTGATTTCATACCCGGATACACAGGGTATGTTCTCCGCAGATTCTGTATCTCGCCCGTTTCTGATCCGGTCAGTTTTGCAACCAAAACATCGGATGACAGTTATCAATTGATTATTCTCAAAGGATACCGTAATCATCATCCGCATCGTGATTCAACAAACCGGGCGACAAACGCACCCAGACAAAATTCATCAGGGTGCCACACTGACAGCGAACGAGGGGTTTACCCGTAAACTGAGCGCGGGAGACACTAAATGAAACGCATGTTATTCAATGCAACCCAGCCTGAAGAGCTGCGTGTTGCCATTGTGGATGGGCAGAAGCTCATCGATATCGATATTGAAACCGCAGGCAAGGAACAGCGCAAAAGTAACATTTATAAAGCAACTGTTACCCGCCTTGAACCCAGTCTTGAAGCTGCCTTCGTCGATTACGGCGCCGGCCGTCACGGTTTTCTGCCTTACAAGGAAATTGCCCATACCTGTTTTGACAAAAATACCGACTGGTCCGGCCACCGCGTGGCCGATCTGTTACGTGAAGGCCAGGAGCTGATTGTACAGGTTGACAAGGATGAACGTGGCAACAAAGGTGCTGCGCTTACAACCTATATCTCGCTGGCAGGGCGTTATCTTGTCCTGATGCCAAACAACCCGCAAGGCGGTGGTATTTCACGCCGCGTCAGCGCGGAGGAACGGGCAGAATTGCGTGAAGTCATTAACAGCCTTGAAGTACCGAAAGGCATGAGCATCATTGCGCGCACCGCAGGTATCGGACGCAATGAAGAAGAATTGCAATGGGACCTGAATTACCTGATACAGCTCTGGCGTGCCATTGAAGAAGCGGCCGGCAATGGCAAAGGTGTCTTTCTGATTTATCAGGAAAGCAGTCTGGTAATCCGCGCCATTCGCGACTATTTTCATTCTGAAATTGGCGAAATCCTGATCGACAATCCTGAAATATATGAGCAGGCATACCAGTTCATGGCCAACGTCATGCCAGCGAATGTAGACCGTTTAAAACTCTATCAGGATGATATTCCACTGTTTTCCCGTTTCCAGATCGAACACCAGATCGAAACTGCCTATTCCCGTCAGGTGACTTTACCTTCGGGAGGGTCGATCGTGATTGATCATACCGAAGCGCTGGTCTCAGTCGACGTTAACTCGGCGCGCGCTATCCGTGGCTCGGATATTGAAACTACCGCACTTAACACCAATCTTGAAGCCGCCGAAGAAATTGCCCGGCAATTACGTCTGCGCGACCTGGGTGGCCTGGTGGTCGTGGATTTCATTGATATGGAAGTTTCCCGCAACCAGCGGGAAGTGGAATCCAATCTGCTCAGGGCACTGCGTCTGGATCGTGCTCGTGTCCAGATCGGGAAAATATCCCGCTTTGGCCTGCTCGAATTATCACGGCAACGCCTGCGCCCCTCTCTTGGTGAAGGAAACTACATCCCCTGCCCCCGCTGTCATGGTACAGGCCATATCCGGGGAACCGATTCATCTGCTCTGCATATCCTCAGAATCATTCAGGAAGAAGCGATGAAAGAACAAACCAGTATGCTGCAGGTGCAGTTGCCGGTGGATGTCGCCACATTCCTGCTGAATGAGAAACGCTCGGAAATTTACCGGCTCGAAGCACGCCTGAAAGTGGGAATTATCCTGATTCCCAACATCTACATGGAAACACCCAACTACACAATCACCCGATTACGCCATGAAGATGTCAAATCAGCGGAATTACCGCCCAGTTATGAAATGGCAGAAAAAACCACGGAAGAGTCCGTACTGCCATCCACGTCACAGGAGCCCAAGGCTGTCCGCCCCAAGGCTGCAGTAACCGGTATCAACCCGGAGCAACCTGCCCCTGTCTCCACAGAAAAACCTCGCGAGCAACTCTCGTTCCTGGACAAATTCTTCAGCCTGTTCAGACCGGCAAGCAGCGGCCAGGCGGAAGCCGATCCAACCAGAGAGGAGACGCAAACAAAACCTGCCCGCAATGAACGTGGCCGCAACAGGCGTGATCGCGGTCGCAATCGGCGCACAAAGATAAATTCTCAGGCTGCTGCAGATGAATCATTACAGGATACAAATTCTGCGGTGCCCGATCACACTGCTGAATATGCTGCTGATCAGACCAGCGATAACAATTATCAGCATCACAGAAACGATCAGTCCAACACACCCGCAATCATGGCAGGAGAAGCCGCACCTGCTTCAGACTCTGCCACCGAGAAGAAGTCAGATAGACGAGGACGTTCACGCCGTCGCCGCAGCAACTCTCATCGTGACCAGGAAAATTCAACAGCTTCAAGCCTGATCATTGAGCAAACTGACGCGACTCAGACTGCAGAAATTGCGGGAGATGAGGTAACTGAAGTCATCGGATCGACTACAGCAATTGAAATGATTGAGGTGATTGAAGCGACCAAAACCATTGAGATCGCTGATAGCAGCGTAAATTCTGCAGATGCAAAGGAAGAAGGTAAAAACAGATCTTCCTCCACTGAACCAGTTCAGGAAGCGGATACCGTAATCAACCCTGCTTCAGCAGATCAGCCGGCTATTTCTGCAGAATCCCCTGAAACAGTCGCCTCTGGCGAAGTGGATAACAGCAGCGGTGAAAAAGCCCCACGTCCCGTAATTGAACTGCCGGATCTCGCTCAAAGCGGGCTGGTCATGATAGAAACAGCTCCGGACAAAATAGCTGAGGTTACGGAAGAAGCTCCACCGGCACCGGTCAGAAGGCCACGCACCCGTTCCGGCCATTCGGCAAAATCTGAAGCCGGTGATACAGAACCACTGGTACAGGTAGAAACCAGGGATTGATGCAATCACCGGACAAAACTCTGCGGTGTGCCTGCCTGTTCAGGAAATACATGCCGCAGAGTAATGCCTCACACTCACCCGGTGGCGGACCCCAAATCAGATAACACCTGTCATCGGCAAGGTGCAGTTACAGCCTTCCTCTTGGATGATGCCGGGCATGCAACTGCCTTAACCGCTCGCGGGCAACATGAGTGTAAATTTGAGTGGTGGAAATGTCGCTGTGGCCCAGTAACAGCTGCACCACCCGCAAATCGGCACCATGATTGAGTAAATGGGTGGCAAAAGCATGACGAAGTGTATGCGGTGACAATTGCTTCATGATTCCAGCCTGTTGTGCATGGCGTTTGATCAAATACCAGAACGCCTGGCGCGTCATAGCATCACCGCGTGCAGTAACAAACAGCACGCTGCTGTGTTTACCGGCCAGCAGCGCCGGGCGTGCCTCTTGTAAATACAGATTAAACCAGTGCAGCGCCTCGTCTCCCAGGGGAATCAGGCGCTCCTTACTGCCCTTGCCCAAAATACGTACCACGCCCATATCCTGACGAACCTGTGAAACAGTCAGACTGATCAGTTCAGACACACGCAATCCGGCTGCATAAAGTATTTCCAGCATGGCCCGATCGCGTAACCCGAGCGGTTGCCGGATATCCGGGGCTGCCAGTAATGCTTCCACTTCAGCTTCAGCCAGACTTACCGGCAAATGGCGGGAAACTTTCGGGCTGTCTATATTCAAGGCCGGGTCTGCGGCAATTTTTTCCTGGCGCAACAGGTAACGGTAAAACCGCTTGATACAGGCCAGTTCCCGGCTGGCTGTACTTGCCTTCATTCCCCGGGTAATTCTGTCAGACAGAAAAGCCAGCAAATCCACCCGGGCAACCTCATTTAACAGCCCGTTTGCCCGTTTTTGCTGATCAAGCCATTCAGCCAGCCGCATCAGATCTGCCCGGTAGCTGATCAATGTGTTGCGAGACAAACCATCTTCCAGCCACAAAGCATCCGCAAACTCATCCAGCATCCGGCCGTTTGCTTCAGTTGCATTCATACAGGGTATAGTTGACGGAAACTCGGGATTTCAGGTTGATACGGGTAAATTATCCGGAGATCTCCCCGGAGAGTACACGCACAAATCGGCTGATCAGCGATTAAGAATGATTTCCAGCACAAATTTGCTGCCAAGATAAGACAGAATAAGCGCAACAAATCCAGCCAGCAGCCAGCGGATGGCAGTACGGCCACGCCATCCGTAAAGATGCCGCCCTCCCAGCAAAGCGGCAAATATCCCCCATGAAATAAAACCAAACAGGTTTTTATGGGTCAGCGTAACCGACTGGCCGAATAACTCTTCCGAAAATATCACTCCACTCAGGAGAGTCAGGCTGAGCAGAATAAATCCCGTCCACACCAGACGAAACAGCATTTTCTCCATCACCAGGAGAGGAGGCAGGTGTATGAATATGGAAGACACTACCGAATGATGCAAACGACGCTCCAGCAGGGTCATCAGTATGGCGTGCAGGGCAGCAATCGTGAAAAGACTGTAGGCGAGCATTGCTGCCAGCAAATGAGCGATGAAGGCGGTCATTCCGGCATGCGCCAGCGGATGAATGGAAGGCAGCAGCAGCGGCACCAGCACGGCGATTGCTGCGATGGCGGAAATCGGGGCAATAAGATTCTGCAGCCCCCGCAATGATGAAAAAAATCCTGATACCCAGTAAATCAGCGCGGCAAGCCATACGATTGCCGATATGGCATTCCCGATGCCAAAGCTCAACATCTCACCGGTAAATACAGAGTGATACAGCACCAGACCATGCACTCCCAGGGGAATCAACATTGCATATTGCTGCAGTTTTACACCTGGAGCCTCCCCTGCAGCCGGTTCAGCAATCCGCATGGCTCGCCAGAAATACCATCCGGCAATCCCGTAAAGCAGTGAAGCGCTGAGATAAGTTAAAATGCTGGGCATGGTGGCAACAGGTCTGGACAAATCGGCAAAATGACCATCATTTCACATCCCGGCCGGATAAGGCCGAAGACAATACTGAAGGCTGAAGTGCCTGATGGTTTGTGCAGAGTTTAACACAGGGCGTAAATCTCGCCAGCGGGTAACGTTTTTACAGGAGCATACATGTTTGACAATCTAACCGAACGACTTTCCGGTGTCATTAAAACGCTGCGTGGTGAAGCGCGCCTGACTGAAAGCAATATTCAGGAAGCCCTGCGCGAAGTTCGCATGGCACTGATTGAAGCCGATGTCGCCCTGCCTGCAATCAAAGTATTTATTGAACAGGTCAAACAGCGCGCCATCGGTCATGAAGTACTGGAAAAACTTTCTCCCGGCCAGGCTCTCATCGGTGTCGTTCATGAAGAACTGGCTGCCATCATGGGAGGAGACAAAGCAGAGATCAATCTGAATGTTGCTCCACCCGCCGTTATTTTAATGGCCGGCCTGCAGGGGGCCGGTAAAACCACCAGCAGCGGTAAACTGGCAAAGTGGCTGATGGAGCAGAAAAAAAAGAAAGTACTGCTGGTATCCTGCGACGTTTACCGCCCGGCTGCCATTGAACAGCTGGCACTTCTGGCCGAACAGACCGGCGCTGATTTCTTTCCGGTACAAACCGGCCGGCAACCCGCTGAAATCAGTATTGCCGCCCTCGATTTTGCACGTAAACATCATCATGATGTCGTGATTGTCGATACCGCCGGGCGACTGGGTATTGACGAAGCCATGATGCAGGAGATCAGTCAGCTGGAACAACTGCTGAAGCCGATTGAAACACTGTTTGTTGTGGATGCCATGCAGGGGCAGGATGCAGTCAATACCGCCAAAGCTTTTTCTGAGGCACTGCCGCTGACCGGGGTTATTCTCACCAAACTGGATGGTGATGCACGCGGCGGTGCGGCACTATCCGTTCGCCACGTTACCGGCAAACCAATCAAATTTGCCGGTGTTGCTGAAAAACTGACCGGGCTGGAGCCGTTTTATCCGGATCGCATGGCTTCCCGTATCTTGGGTATGGGAGATGTGCTCGGGCTGATTGAAGAAGCGCAGCGCACCTCGGATCAGAAAGAAGCCGAGCGCCTGATGAAAAAAATGAAATCAGGCAAGGGCTTTGATCTTAACGATTTTCAGCAGCAGTTCCAGCAAATGAAAAAAATGGGAGGAATGAGCGCCATGCTGGATAAACTGCCGCACCAGCTTAGTCAGGCTGCCCAGAACATGAATGTGGATGAAAAAATCATCAATCGTACTGAAGGCATCATTAACTCCATGACTCCTCAGGAACGGGCCAAACCGGAAATTATCAAAGCATCCCGCAAACGCCGCATTGCTGCCGGCTCCGGTGTTTCCGTACAGGAAGTCAATCGTCTGCTTGTGCAATTTGAGCAGGCACGCAAAATGATGAAGATGATGAATAAGGGAGGGATGGCAAAAATGATGAGAGCGGTTAAGGGCATGCTCCCGGGTATGCGGTAGACGTATCTCTGAAAAACTGCCTGGAGTGGCGGCGTACGTGCTACCGTGCACCGCCTGCCCCGATGGCTGCCACAACCCTGTCACCCGCCCTGATTTTCCGTGCTTCAAACCAGCCGGAATTTACCTCAAGTGCATATCGGGCTGCACTGGCCGCGCAGTGCGGGGTGAGTGTTTCGGGTACCATCTCAGCAAAATTGATAATCTTTCCCGTTTCGTCCAGAAAAGCCACATCCAAAGGAATGACCGTATCTTTCATCCACATACAGTGAATACCGGCAACCGGGAAAACAAAGAACATACCGCTGTTTTCAGGCAGGTGTGTACGGTGCATTAACCCGATCATACGGGCTGATGCCGTATCAGCCAGCTCGGCAGTAATCGTATACTCCAGAATACTGAGTTTTACGGTTGGCAACTGCTGATCTTCAGCACCAGCTGTATTCAGTTCGCTGATCATCAATAATAGTATGGCAAGGCAAAGTCTCAGCATTTTCCGGTACTGCCAAACCCTTTCTCGCCACGCTGGCTCAGCTGAAAATCCTCCACAACATTAAAACCGGCCTGAATGACGGGTACGATAACCAGTTGCGCAATCCGTTCCAGTGGTTCCAGCGCAAATGTGGCCTGCCCCCGGTTCCAGATGGAAACCAGTATTTGCCCCTGGTAGTCTGAATCAATCAGCCCCACCAGATTACCCAGCACAATCCCGTGTTTATGCCCCAGGCCGGAACGCGGCAGCACCATGGCGGCAAAACCGGGATCAGCCAGATGAATGGCAATTCCTGACGGAATCAGCAGCGTTTCACCTGGATGAATCTCAGTACGTTCATCAATACAGGCACGCAAATCCAGCCCGGCCGAACCGGGTGTGGCATAACCCGGAAAGCAGTCTTTCAGCCGGGAATCGAGCAGTTTGATATCAACGTTCATTATGGTGATCATCCCCTGTATTTATCGTAAAGACGGGCAATATGTGCCATTACCAGTCCGGCTTGAATATTTTTGCCGGCTTTTGGCAAATGGTGTGCCCCTTCATCATCCAGCAAAGTCAACGTACTCTCATTTGAGCCAATTGCCTCAACAGCATGATTGGCGACAATCAGCGGCAACTTTTTCCTTTTTCGTTTTTCTTCAGCGTAGCGTTCAACCGTATCCGTTTCTGCTGCAAATCCCACACAAAACGGGGGGGTGGGCAGGCTGGCCACATATTGCAAAATATCCGGGTTGGGTACCAGGGTCAGCGTAATATCCTTTGCAGTTTTTTTCAGTTTGGAAGCATGCTGTTCAGCCGGACGATAATCCGCAACAGCAGCCACGCTGATAAAAATATCGCAATTGCTTACTTCGCCTTTGACAGCAGCAAACATCTCGCCAGCACTGACAATATGAATCAACCGGTGAACAGCCGGAAACGGCAAACAAACCGGACCGCATACCAGCGTGACCTGTGCGCCGGCTTCAAGTGCCGCTTGCGCCATTGCCAGCCCCATTTTCCCTGAACTTCGATTGGTCAACCCTCTGACCGCATCAATCGCTTCAAACGTAGGTCCGGCTGTAATCAGCACCCGCTTGCCATCGAGATATTCAGGCTGAAAAAAACGATGTGTTGCGGCCAGCAAATCTATCGGCTCCAGCATGCGCCCTGCCCCGGTTTCACCACAAGCCTGATAGCCCCTGTCCGGGCCGAGTACCATTACCCCATCCTGCCGCAAGGTGGTCAAATTACGCTGGGTTGCGGCGTTTTCCCACATTTGCAGATTCATGGCGGGGGCGATCAGCAGGGGACAGTTTCGTGCCAGGCAAAGCGTGGAAAGCAAATCATCAGCCAGGCCATGTGCAATTCTGGCAATGAAGTCCGCACTTGCCGGCGCAACCAGAATTGCATCTGCTTCCCGGGAAAGGCTGATATGCGCCATGCCGTTTGCCGTATCAGTATCCCAAAGCTCAGTAAATACCTTTCTGCCCGTCAGCGCCTGGAAAGTGGTTGCACCGACAAACCGACGGGCTGATTTCGTCATGACAACCTGCACCACTGCCCCCTCCTGCATCAGCAGCCTGACCAGTTCTGCCACTTTGTAGGCGGCAATACCACCAGTCACTCCCAGCAGCAGGTGTTTTCCCGCAAATGAATTTACCGGAACCATATCCAGTTGATTAAAAAATTATCTTAAGAAAACAAAGCAGCCATTCATTTTCGATCGCAATGGCCGTTTCATACTGATTATTCAGGAAACCGATTACTTTTACAGGATTCGTTCAAATATGGCAATTTCTGACTGGCCGGAGGCTGAACGCCCACGGGAAAAACTGATTGAGAAAGGAGCAGCTGCCCTTTCAGATGCAGAATTACTGGCTATTTTTTTGCGTACTGGCGTTACCGGGGTCAGCGCAGTTGAGCTGGCCCGCAATTTATTGCTGCATTTTGGCAGCCTGACAAAATTGTGCACCGCAAATCTGCAAGAATTCAGTGCATTGCCTGGAATGGGGCCAGCAAAATTTGCGCAACTGCAGGCTGTCATGGAAATGGCAAAGCGAGCGCTGGCTGAAGAATTCAAGTGTGGTGACATCATGGATTCTCCCCAGTCCGTACGTAATTACCTGCGCTTAAGTCTGGGGAGCAAGCCATACGAAGTGTTTGCCGGTATTTTTCTGGACGCCAGACACCGAACGATTATTACTGAAGAACTTTTTAATGGCACATTGACACAGGCCAGCGTTTACCCGCGTGAAATCGTTAAACGTGCCCTGTACCATAATGCTGCCGCCATGATTTTTGCACATAATCACCCTTCCGGAACCGCTGAGCCCAGCCGAGCTGATGAAATACTGACACAATCCCTCAAACAGGCGCTTGCTCTGGTGGATATAAAAGTATTGGATCACTTCGTCATCGGCAGTGATGAAGTTGTGTCATTTGCTGAACGCGGCTTGATTTGATTTGAAAAAACATGTCCATACCAGCTATAATGTTTAACTTCAGTATTTAATCACAGGAGTTTGTAACATGGCGCGTGTATGTCAAGTAACGGGGAAGCGCCCCATGAGTGGTCATAATGTCTCTCATGCCAACAACAAAACTAAACGCCGCTTTCTGCCAAACCTGCAATCACGCCGCTTTTGGCTGGAAAGCGAAAATCGCTGGGTACGTTTACGCATTTCCAACGCCGCGTTACGCACCATTGATAAAAACGGTATTGATGCAGTCATTGCCGATATGCGCGCACGTGGAGAACGTGTCTGATTAAGGCTCAGCAAAACGAACAGGGAAAGGTATAGTTATGCGCGAGAAAATAAAACTGGAATCCACAGCGGGTACAGGTCATTTTTACACCACAACCAAAAACAAACGTGCCAATCCGGAAAAACTGGAGATGAAGAAGTTTGATCCAGTTGCAAGAAAACACGTGACTTACAAAGAAACCAAGCTCAAATAAAAACATTTTTTTGTTTTTAATTTACCTTGGCAACAAAAAACCCGCTTTAAGCGGGTTTTTTGTTGCCATACTATTTTGTTGCTACCGAGACTCTTATCAAGCCATGGCGTAGCTGCGCAGTCTGCGGGAAAAATTTTCCAGTAACTCGATACCACTTTCTTCTGCACGGTGGCACCAGTCCTGCAACTGCTTGAGCAGCTCATCTTTTGTAGCAGCTGAACGCTCCCATATCGCAGACAGCTCTTCCCTCATACGATAAAGTTTGTCCAGCTTTTGAGCATGACTCAACACTCTGCCCAATTTATCACGCTCTTCCTCTTTCAGGGTTTTCGCATCAGCCAATACCCAATTCCGCAAGGTCAGGCCATCCACACCATTTTCAATCGCCGCCTGCTGCATATGTACCAGTTCATTCTTGAATGCAATCTTTAATGATTTGGTATATTTTGCCAGCACTTCGTACCGATGAGAAATAACGGCCTGCAGTGTTTCCAGATCACATTCAGTCTTGGCCTTGTTCAACTGCAATTTAGGCGCTGTTTTCTTCACATGCGCCAACCCCAGTATTTCCAATATCCGGATATACATCCAGCCAATATCGAATTCATACCATTTATTGGATAATCTGGCTGAAGTCGGGTACGCATGATGATTGTTATGCAGCTCTTCTCCACCAATCAGAATTCCCCATGGAACAATATTCCGGCTGGCATCCTCGGCACGGAAATTACGATAACCCCAGTAATGCCCAACACCATTTATGATTCCGGCTGCCATCACTGGCGTCCACATCATCTGTACCGCCCAGATCGTCAACCCGATCGGTCCAAACAGAATCACATTGATAATCAGCATGGACGCAATGCCTGCCACGCTATGTCTGGTATAGACATTACGTTCCATCCAGTCATCAGGTGTGCCATGCCCATAACGGTCAAGTGTTTCCTGATTCCTGGTTTCAATTTTGTAAAGCTCGGCACCTTCTCCCAGCACCTTTTTGATACCGTAGACCAGCGGGCTGTGCGGGTCATCCACAGTTTCACATTTTGCATGATGTTTCCGGTGAACAGCTGCCCACTCCTTGGTGACCATGCCAGTAGTCAGCCACAGCCAGAAACGGAAAAAGTGACTGGGTATCGGGTGCAGCTCCAGCGACCGGTGCGCCTGATAGCGATGTAAAAAAATAGTGATGCTGGCAATTGTTATATGCGTAAACACCAGTGCCACCACAATATACCCCCACCATGGCAGATCTACGAGACCGGTCATCAGTATCGATATAATGTCCATATTTATAACTATCCTCCTTTTTGTTTATAACCTTGCAAAAAATCAATCTAAAGAGATGTGACTTACAAGTCAAGAAAATTAACAATTTTCCAGGGTTAATCCGCTAAAACTATTCGGTACACCCAGGTAAAAACCAGTCAAAATTAATGCGCCTGATCCCAGTTTTTACCTGTACCTGTTTCGATTTTTAATGGCACATTCAGTTTAAGCACACTTTCCATCAATCGGGGCAGATTCTCCTTAACCACAGACAGCTCAGCTTCGGGCACTTCCAGCACCAGCTCATCGTGAACCTGCATAATCAGCTTACTTTGAAGCTGTACTTCTGCCAGCCATCGATGCACAGAAATCATGGCCAGTTTAATAATATCAGCGGCAGTACCTTGCATCGGTGCATTGATTGCCGCCCGCTCAGCTCCCATCTGGCGGTTACGCTGACCACTGCGAATATCAGGCAACTGCAATCTTCTCCCCAACACAGTTTCAACATACCCGTTCTGCTTCGCGAGCTCTCGCGTACGTTGCATATAATCCGCCACTCCCGGGTAGCGTGTGAAATAACGATTAATGAAAGTGCGAGCAGCAGCGCGTTCCAACCCCAATTGAGCAGCAAGTCCAAATTCAGACATACCATAAATCAAACCAAAATTAATAACTTTGGCGTAACGGCGCTGTTCCGGGGTCACTTGCGCAACCGGTACACCAAACACCTCAGCAGCCGTAGCACGATGGATATCCTGTCCTTCAGAGAATGCCCGTATCAGTCCCGTGTCTCCGGATATATGGGCCATAATGCGTAATTCAATCTGAGAATAATCTGCTGAAACGATAAACCAGCCATCCGGCGCAATAAAAGCTTCACGGATACGCCGGCCTTCCGGTGTACGCACAGGAATATTCTGCAAATTGGGATCACTGCTCGCCAGACGACCGGTAACCGCAACTGCTTGGGCATAGTGAGTATGTACACGGCCGGTCTGCGCATTCACCATCTGCGGCAGCTTATCAACATAAGTTGATTTGAGTTTGGCAAGCCCGCGATAATCCAGCAAAACCTTCGGTAACGGATAATTCAGCGCCAGCTGCTGCAATACTTCCTCATCAGTGGAAGGCACGCCTTTTGGGGTTTTCTTGATCACCGGCAACTTATGCTGACCGAACAGTATCTCCTGAATCTGCCTGGTTGAATTCAGATTAAAAGCATGGCCAGCGAGAGAATGTGCCTGCTGCTCAAGCACGATCAGCTGCTGTGTCAGTTCGCCACTTTGCACCTGCAGCAAGCGGGTATCAAGCAGCACTCCATTGCGCTCCATCCGGAACAAAACGTCCAGCAACGGCATTTCAATCTGCTGGTAAATGCGGCAAAGATGTTCATCTTTATGAATTACCGGGAATAAATACTGGTGCAAGCGTAAAGAAATATCCGCATCTTCAGCCGCATAAACTCCTGCCCGCTCGATTTCCACCTGATCAAACCCGATACGTTTGGCCCCTTTACCGGTAACTTCATCATAGGTCAGGGTTTGCATACCCAAATGCCGGCTGGCCAGGCTGTCCAGATCATGTGAAAGATGAGATTCCAGTACATACGATTGCAGCAGCGTGTCGTGTGCAATTCCGTTCAGCATCACACCGTGGCTGGCAAGCACGTGCCTGTCATACTTCAGATTCTGTCCGACTTTGGGTTTATCCGCATTTTCCAGCCAGGGTTTCAATCTTTGCAGAACATGCTCACGATTTAATTGTGCAGGCACCCCCTGATAATGATGAGCAAGCGGTATGTAAGCTGCATGTCCCGATTCAGCACAAAATGAAACCCCGACCAGCCTGGCTTCCATTGGATTCAGGCTGGTCGTCTCAGTATCAATCGAGATCAGTTCAGCGGATTCACATTTCACCAGCCAATCATCCAGTTGTGATTCGTTCAGGATGATCCGGTAATCACGCCTGCTCTCATTTTTATCATCCGGCAATAAGGGCGGATCATCTTCATTCCCTTCATTCGTGATTGAAGCATCTGATACAGCCTCCTGATTTTTCTCCAGAGCAGATGGCTTAAGCTCACGCAACCAGCCCCGAAACTCAAGTTGCTCGTAGAGCTCAACCAGCTTGCCTGTATCAGGTGGAATCGCAATCAGATCATCCCAATCCACAGCAAGCGGAAGATCACATTTGATGGTCAGCAGCCTTCTTGAAACTGACAGCCAATCCAGCGCTTTACGCAAATTTTCACCTGCGACACCCTTTATTTCTTCTGCATGCGCAATCAGATTATCCAGTGTGCCGTACTGGCCAAGCCATCTTGCCGCAGTCTTGGGGCCCACTTTCTCCACACCGGGGATATTGTCAACACTATCCCCTACCAGCGCCAGAAAATCGATAATCTGTGCAGGCATCACGCCAAATTTCTGCAGCACACCCGATTCATCCAAAGATTCATTATTCATGGTATTTACCAGCCAGATACCCGGCCTGACCAGTTGGGCAATATCCTTATCACCCGTTGCAATCACACATTGTGCCTGTTTGCTGATAGCGTGCTCCACCAGTGTCCCGATCACATCATCCGCCTCAACACCTTCTTCCATCAGAAGTGGCCAGCCCATTGCCCGGATACAGGCATATAAAGGCTCAATCTGCCTGGACAGATCATCAGGCATCGGCGGGCGATGGGCTTTATATTGCGGGTAAATCGCATCCCGGAACGTTTTACCTTTTGCGTCAAACACACACGCGCTATAATCTGGCCGGTATTCCTTATGCAGGCGGCGCAGCATATTCAGAACACCATAAATAGCACCGGTCGGTTCATTAAGACGGTTACGCAAATCAGGTAATGCGTGAAAAGCGCGATAGAGATAGGAAGAACCATCGACCAGCAAAAGTGTTTTCATCAAACAAGGATCCCCATGAGCTTGCAAGCAAAGTTATCGGACGCCCTCACCCTGGAAAAACCCTGGGCAGCCAGGGAATCATGGCGGGTTCTCGGTATTGTGGCAGAGTTTGTTGAAGGGACAGAGCGGCTCGAATGCATCCAGCCCGCCATCAGTATTTTTGGCAGTGCCAGAACTCACCCCGAACACCCGTATTATAAGTTAACCGAAGCGATCGCAAGGCAATTGTCGGATGCCGGGTTTTCGGTCATCTCCGGTGGCGGCCCGGGTATTATGGAGGCAGCCAATAAAGGCGCTTTTTATGGAAAAGCCCCCAGCGTAGGATTAAATATCCAGCTTCCCCACGAACAGCACCGCAACGTTTATCAGGATATCAGCCAGACATTCCGCCATTTTTTTGCCCGCAAATATATGTTCATCAAATTTGCAACTGCCTATGTTGTCATGCCGGGCGGGTTTGGAACACTGGATGAGCTGATGGAAGCGTTAACACTCGTTCAAACAGGAAAGACCCGCAAGATGCCAATTATTCTGGTCTGCTCAGATTTCTGGAAAGGAATGATCGACTGGTTCCGGCAGGTACTTATCCAGGAGAATTTTATTTCAGAAGAAGATATTGATCTCATTCAAATAGTGGATGAACCATCTGAAGTTGTTGAAACAATTTTCCGTTACTACGAAACATCAGGGTTTGAGCCTACTGCAGCCGAACGCAACATTCAGCTCAACCTTTAGATTCGACCCGTTCATTCCGCCCGATACCGGCAACCTATTTCAATTTTTCAGATATATCAGTATGAGATCAGTATTTATTTCACTTTTCTGCGGCACTCTGATCTGGATGTCTTCATTGGCATTAGCCCAGCAACAGCCGGACGACCTGATTCCATTACCGGAAATCCCCGAACCTGCTGCTGATGAAGGAACATCGCTTCCCCCGGAATTGGGACTGGATCCCTCTCTGGAACCGGAAATCACGATTCACGAGGGGAAAGACAGGATGATCGAAGAATATCGTGTCAACGGTGAGCTGTATATGCTCAAAATCACTCCCCGGATCGGCAAACCCTACTACCTGCTGAACCGGCGCAGTGCTGCCGGCACACCTCATCGTGGTGACATGGAATCAGGAATCAGTGTTCCGATGTGGCAAATTTACCGATTCTAAACAGAATGGCAAAGGACGTATCCGCCTGCACAAATCTGCCTGGCAGCAGCTGACTCAACCCTAAAATCAACCATTTTTGCTTCATTCATGTCCGTTTTTACTCCGGTTACCAAAGAGCAGCTTGCTGTCTGGCTGCAAAATTACTCACTGGGAACGCTGGTCGATTTGCAGGGTATTTCATCTGGTATTGAAAACACCAACTATCTTGTTACGACCACACAGGGCAAGTTCATTCTCACTCTGTTTGAAAAACTCACGCATGCCGAGCTGCCTTTTTATCTCAATCTGATGGCACACCTTGCCAGGCAGCGCATTCCCTGCCCCAGTCCGGTTGCATCACGGAATCACAGCCTGTTGGGGCAGCTAAACAACAAGCCGGCCTGCATCGTAAGCTTTCTCCCGGGGAATTCAATAGTGCAGGTCGAGGTAAAACAATGTGCGCAGGTCGGCGAAATGCTCGCCAGAATGCACCTGGCCGGACAAAATTATGCCGGCAGGAATAAAAATCCGCGCGGGCTGGCCTGGTGGCAGACCACTGCTGCAACAGTCACCCCTTTCCTTCCTCCCTCCGAACAGCATCTGCTTAAAGAGGAATTACAGCACCAGGCAATGCAAACCACGGTCAATCTACCGCAAGGTATTGTGCATGCGGATCTTTTCCGGGATAACGTCCTGTTCACACCAAATGGTATAGGTGGAATCATTGATTTTTACTTTGCCTGTAACGACACACTGCTCTACGATTTGGCGATTACAGCAAATGACTGGTGTACCGGCAGCGATGGGGCAATGGATCAAACACGTGTACATGCCCTCGTAACAGCCTATCACGCTGTTCGACCTTTGGCAGAAGATGAATACCCTGCCTGGCCTGTCATGCTGCGTGCCGGAGCATTGCGTTTCTGGTTATCGCGTTTGTATGACTATCATTTGCCTCGCCCCGGTGAGCTGACACATAAGAAGGATCCGGCTCACTTTAGACGCATTCTGGAGTATCACCTGAATCATCCAGGTGTATTACCGGTTTTTCAGATCTGAAATCACCTATCGTTGCATGTAGCATATTTTCAGATGGTAACTGTTCTTCTTGCCTGTTTTTGCAGGCAACCGGATTGTTGACGAAAATCTGCCCCGAGTAATCCTGATTATTCGGGTTTACTTCAAACTACTGGAGAATAATGAATGGAAGCACGATACGTACGCGGTAAACAGGGCTTACAGTGGATCTTGAGCGGTTTTTATTTTTTTCGCATGGCGCCACTCAACTGGATACTCTTATGCTTCACCTACTTATTGATTGGTACCACACTGGGGCTTATCCCGTTTCTGGGTGGTTTTGTCGGTATATTAACTGCACCTGTTTTTGTAGCTGGCATCATGGTCGGATGCAGACAGCTGGACCTGAATGGAAAGCTTGAACTGGAATACCTGTTTTACGGTTTCAAGAAATACACCGCCTCTCTCATTACAATTGGTGGAATCTATCTGGTTGGCGATATTTTAATTACCGGCCTTTTTATGTTACGCGGGGGAGATGCGGCAGTTGGCATGTGGCTGCACGGCAAACGGTTTGATGAAACAGAACTGCCCGGCGTGATGAGCAGTCTGTTATCTGCTTCCCTGCTTTCCCTGCTGCTGGCAATTCCCCTGATGATGGCAATCTGGTTTGCCCCCATGCTGGTCGTTTTCGAGAACATGCCCCCGCTTATTGCCATTCGTAAAAGTTTCTTCGCATGCCTGAGAAATCTCTTTGCTTTACAGATTTATGCAATCATCCTGTTTATTCTTGGAATACTTTCAGCCATGCTGTATGGGCTGGGTTTCATTGTCTGGTTCCCGGTCGCATTTGCTTCTGCTTACATCAGCTACAAGGACATCTTCCATTATGAGCAGGAAGAAGATACTGGTTCAGCACCAGACAGCGAAGAAAACAGAAAAGAATCAAACCAGACTGATGAGCGCTGAGTTTCAGCCACTACAGTGCTTCCAGCTTTGCGTAAGCAAGCGAGAGCCATTTTGTTCCAGCCTGGCGGAAATTTACCTGAACACGCATATCCGCCCCATTACCTTCGCAATTCAGAATAGTGCCTGTACCGAACCTGGTGTGCGATACCTGCTGGCCAATATAAAAGCCGGCAGCACTATTCAACCCACGTGAAGCCATTTTTTTAGCCGTCTCAGTCAGCAAATTCTTATTTGCCTGAACAGTATTAGTAAAATCAGAAGTGGATGGTGTTATTCCTGACAGTGAATGGCGATACCCTCCCCCGGAAGAACCGGATCGCAACCGCTTCAGAAGTGCCTGAGGAATTTCATCGACAAACCGGGATGGCACGTTCACACGAATCTGCCCATGCAGCATACGGCTGTCCGCATAACTCAGATATAAGCGCTGCCGTGCACGCGTCATTGCCACATACATCAGGCGTCTTTCCTCTTCCAGCCCATTGGGCTCACTGCGGCTGTTTTCGTGAGGAAACAGCCCTTCTTCCAAACCGCTGATAAAAACTGACTGAAATTCCAGACCTTTTGCGGCATGTACTGTCATTAACTGCACTGCATCGTGATGCCCTTCAGCCTGATGCTCACCACCTTCCAGTGAAGCATGCGCCAGAAAAGCCGTGAGACTGTCATCTTCGGATTCATGCACAAAACTGGTCGCCGCATTAATCAACTCCTTAAGGTTATCCAGTCGCTCACCACCTTCACGTTCAGCCTGATAATGTGCCACCAGACCGCTCTGATCAGCCATACGCCGGATAATTTCCGGCAGTGGCAATCCCCTGGTTTCCTGCTGCAGGGATAAAACCAGACTGACAAAACCCGCCACCCCCCTTCCGGACTGGCTGCTTCTGGTTGCAGATTTTCCTCCTTCATATACGCTCAGTGCTGCCTGCCACAGACTGGTTCCCGACATTTTTGCCTGATCCTGCAGCTGCTCCAGTGTGCGCGCTCCTATTCCTCTGGGGGGGAAATTAATGATCCGCAACAGTGCATTGTCATCATCCGGTAATGCAATTAACCGGAGATAAGCCAGAGCATGCTTTACTTCCTGACGATCAAAGAAACGCATACCGCCATAAACGCGATAAGAAACAGAGGCGTTGAATAAACTGTGTTCCAGTACCCGTGACTGTGCGTTGGAGCGGTATAACAGGGCAATATCGGAAAGGGCCAGGCCATCGGCATGCAGCGCCCTGATTTCATCGACAATAAAACCGGCCTCATCCATATCTGTAGCAGCGTAATACACCCGCACCGGCTCGCCTTCTCCTGCCGCTGTCCACAGGTTCTTGCCCAGGCGCCCCCTGTTATTCTCGATCAGCGCATTCGCCGCATCCAGAATATTGCCATGCGAACGGTAGTTTTGTTCCAGCCGGATAATTTTGGATACACCAAAATCCTTTTCGAGATCACGCATATTGCCAATATGTGCTCCCCGGAAAGCGTAGATACTCTGATCATCATCCCCGACGGCAAAAATGGCTGCATGCTGTTGTAAACCTGACCCTGTCAGCAATTTGATCCACTGATACTGCAAGCGATTGGTATCCTGAAATTCATCCACCAGTATGTGCTCAAACCGGTTGCGATAATGATCGCGCAAAACTTCATTGCGACTTAGCAGCTCATAGCAGCGCAACAGCAATTCAGCAAAATCAACTGTCCCTTCCCGAAAGCTGACAGCTTCGTATACCTGATAACATTCAGCCAGGATCTGGTTGAAATTACCGCGTGTATCGACCTGAGAAGCCCGTAACCCTTCTTCCTTGGCATTGTTGATAAACCATTGCAGTTGCCTGGGAGGTAACGTTTTCTCATCCAGCGAACGTTCTTTCAGAATACGTTTAATGACCGCCAGCTGATCCGCCATATCCAGAATCTGGAACGCCTGCGGCAGCCCTGCATCTTCATGATGGGCCCGCAGCATACGGTGACACAGACCATGAAACGTGCCAATCCACATATTGCGAATATTAACAGGCAACATCGCACCGATGCGGGCAACCATTTCACGAGCCGCTTTATTAGTAAAAGTAACAGCCAGGATATTTTGCGGCTGAGTATGGCCCGCTTGCAGCAAATAGGCGATGCGCGTAGTCAGCACCCGGGTTTTGCCGCTACCCGCCCCTGCCAGCACCAGGGCTGACTGGTGCGGCCAGGTCACGGCCTCCAGCTGTTCCGGGTTGAGATCAGTAAGTAATGCAGTCATAGAGAAGGGAACAGCCGAATATCCTGCCTGCCGGTGATGGCAGGCAGGTATTAGAAAAACTACTTTTTGCTTTTTGCCACCAGATCCAGAATCAGTGGTGTAAGGATCAGTTCAATCGCCATGCCCATTTTACCGCCTGGAACAACAATCGTATTGGGGCGAGACATGAACGATCCATTTATCATATTAAGCAGGTAAGGGAAATCTGCACCCTTATGGTCACGGAAGCGGATAACCACCATGCTTTCATCCAGTGTGGGGATATCCCGTGCGATAAACGGATTGGATGTATCAACCGTTGGCACACGCTGGAAATTAACATGTGTACGTGAAAACTGAGGAGTAATGTAATGAACATAATCATGCATGCGACGCAGGATGGTATGCGTTACCGCTTCGCATGAGTACCCTCTGGCAGCGGTATCACGATAGATTTTCTGTATCCATTCCAGATTAACAATTGGAACTACACCCACCAGCAGATCGACATGCTGGCCAACGTCAGCGGTATCGCTCTTGGCTCCGCCATGCAGACCTTCATAAAACAACAGATCGGTACCGGACTGTATAGGTTTCCACGGCGTGAAAGTACCGGGTTTCTGGTTGTATGGCTGCGCTTCCTGCTCATTATGCAGATAAAGGCGTACCTCACCCGATCCGCTCTGACCATACGATCTGAATAACGCCTCCAGTTTCTCAAACTCATTGGCCTCCGGACCAAAATGGCTAATGGGACGTCCCCCTCCTTTTTCCGATTCCTCAACTGCCCGTTTCATGGATTCACGGTCATAACGGTGGAAGCTGTCTCCTTCCACTACTGCCACATTCAGCTTCTCACGCTGAAAAATGTGTTCAAAACTTGTCTTGACCGTGGATGTTCCGGCTCCGGATGATCCAGTAACTGCAATAACGGGGTATTTCTGTGACATTTGTTTCTATCTCCTCAAATATAAAAAATAATTTCCTAAAAAAACAGCAAACTGTAACTGACAACAGCAGGGTGATTTCTGTACATCACCCATACAGCTGCAAATGAATTCATTAATTTATCTGGTGCAATGAGGATTTTTCCCTGTTGCTTTTGCCCGTTGCAGTAACTGTTGCGCTCCCGGTAAATTCGCCTGCAGATTCTGTATACGAGAAGCATGCGACGGATGCGTGGAAAGGAACTCCACCGGCTCCATCCCCTGACCGGCCTGATCCATTTTTTGCCACAATCTTATGCTTTCAGTCGGATTAAACCCGGCCCTGGCCATTAAATCCAGGCCGATCTTATCCGCCTCGGATTCTTGCAGCCTGCTATACGGCATGATAATCCCATACTGGGCCCCCACCCCAAGAAGACCAATTGCAGTTTGTCCCAATGCGGACTGGGGTGCAGCAACTGCCTGGATGAGTGAAATTCCCAGATTGGTGCCCGCCTGTTGAGACAATCGCTCATTACTATGGCGAGCCATCACATGTCCAACTTCGTGACCAATTACTGCCGCCAGCTGGTCCTGGTTATCCACCAGATCGAGCAAACCGGTATATACGCCGATCTTACCGCCTGGCAACGCAAATGCATTCAGGGATTTATCTTCAAATACAACCACTTCCCACTCACCCCCCATTTCACGTGTAATTGCACCGGCAACACAGTTAACAAAATGGTTACTGGCCGTATTATGACTGATCCTGCTTTCGCGCTTCAGGCTGTCAAATGCCTGGAGACCCATACTGTTCACCTCTGAATCCGGCATAAAGACCAGCTGTGACCGGCCGGTGGGAGAAGTTGCACAAGCGGCAAGCACGCCAATCAGCAAACAGGAAAACAGCTGTTTTATCTTTAAAAGATGCATCATCATTCTTTCCCCGCTTTAAGGTAACAACCGGACAGGAACACGTTATTCCCTGGCACCCAGAGCCAGCGCCAGCTTACGGGACTGCTCCGCATCTGCTTCGGAGAAAGGCTGATCAGTCCAGCCGGCCAGATGTGTCTGAATAATGTTCCCAATTGCCTGAATCCAGAGTGGATGCTCATTAAGACTCGGTATGTAATGAAATTCTCCTCCACCCGCTTCAGTAAAAACAGCTTTTCCTTCCATGGCAATTTCCTCGAGTGTTTCCAGACAATCTGAAACAAAACCGGGACAAACAACATCAACCCGACTGATTTTCTGTTCTCCCAGTTCTTTAAGCACAACAGCTGTATAAGGATCTAGCCACTGTGAAAAACCAAAACGTGACTGGAAACATATCTGGTAATGATTCTCCTCAAGCGCCAGTGCTTCTGCCAGCAGTCGTCCTGTTTTCCGGCACTCGCAATGATAGGGATCACCTCTGTCCAGCGTTTTGCGCGGCACGCCGTGAAAGCTGATAACCAGTTTGTCAGGCCGGCCATGCGCCTGCCAGTAATCACGGACATTTTGGGCCAGAGCGGCGATATAACCCGGATCATCGTGATAATGCCTGACGGTACGAATATCAGGAATATTACGCATCTTCCTTAAAGCTGAAAAAACACCATCCAGCACGCAACCGGTGCTGCTGGCGGCATATTGAGGAAACAGCGGCAATACCAGAATCCGATCACAACCTTGCATTTTCATCTGCTGCAGCTTTTCTGCAATAGATGGATTACCGATAATCATTGCATACTCAACCACCAGCGGGGAATCAACCTGTTCACCCAGTAAGGCTGCGACCTGTGCTGTCTGGCGTTCGGTATGCACTTTCAGGGGAGAACCTTCAGCTGTCCATATCTGCTCGTATTTCCCGGCAGATTTGGCTGGCCGAATGTTAAGAATAATACCGTTCAGAATAAACCACCACAGCCAGCGCGGAAACTCCACGATGCGCGGTTCACTCAGGAATTGTTTCAGATAAGGACGCAATGCTTTGGCAGTTGGAGCCTCTGGCGTACCCAGATTAACCAGCAGAACACCAACTCTGCCTGGTGAACCATGTCGAAAAACGGGCTCTGGTAACATATGGCTCATCAATGGGAAGGAATATGCGGAATACTACGATAAATTGCTTGAAAGCAGCCTGGCTGTAATGTCTACAATGGGAATAATGCGCTCGTATGCCATACGCCGCGGGCCAATCACACCCACTGTGCCGACAATTTTCCCTTCCATCTCATAAGGGGCTGTCACTACGCTGATTTCTTCCAGCATTGTTTCATCTGATTCCCCTCCGATAAAGATCTTCACCCCGTGCGCCTGTCGACTCAGTTCCATTAACTGCAGCAGCCTGGATTTTCGTTCAAACAGCTCGAACAGGCTTTTCAGGCTGGAAAGATTTTCTGATAAATCACGCACATCAAACAACCGATGCTCTCCCGCGATAACGACAGCCTCACTGCTTTCCTGCAAAGCATCATTACCCATTTCAATAGCCGCATTCATGAGCCCGGTCATATCCCGGCGCAGCTGGGTCAATTCGTGCTGCAGACCTGAACGAATTTCTTCCAATGTACAACCGGCATAATGCTGATTGAGGAAATTTCCGGCTTCAATCAGATCTGACTGGCTGTAGACTGTTTCCGTAAGAATAATCCGGTTCTGGACATCCCCTTCTGGCGTTACCAGAATCAGGAGAATCCGCTTCTCGGTCAGTGCCACAAATTCTATATGACGGAAAACTGCCCCTCCCATCCGCTTGGGTGTTACCACCACTCCTACAAACTGCGTCAGATCCGAAAGCAGGCGGGATGTAACATTCATTAAACGGGCAGGATTATTTGGATGCAGCTGATTTTCCAGCAGGGTGATTTGCTCATTATCCAAAGACTTGACTACCAGCAGGGCATCGACAAAAAAACGGTAACCCAGTGTTGTTGGCATCCGCCCGGCAGAAGTATGAGGGCTGGAAACGTACCCCATTTCTTCGAGGTCTGTCATTACATTGCGAATCGTTGCCGGACTCAAATCCAGCCCGGAAAATCTGGCAAGAGAACGCGAACCAACGGGCTGGCCTTCATGGATATAACGCTCAACCAGGGTCTTTAGCAGAATTTTTTCACGTTCATTAAGCATCTGTTTATTTTACACGAATCAGCCGTACGATAAGGAGGGTTAGCCCGGGAGGAATCCCCCTCAGTCTCCAACATGCCAGTAAACAGCCCTTTACAGCTGATTTCTGCCTTTTTTACCATGGGCTGCGGTAATATCCGGTCATATCACTATTTGCAGCCAAACTGATTACTTGAAACAAAAATCAAAGTGAAGTTAACTGTTTCAGCCCTCATCATCCATGAATAGCGACTTGTTCAAAACGATTGCTTTAATTGGGAAGCATAAAAACCCGGATATTGTGATTCCCCTGCTGAATCTGGCAGCGTATCTGACTGATCAGGGTGCCAGTGTAGTCTTGGATTCACTGACAGCAACACATATCAGCAGCAGCAAATATCCCGTATTGACACTGGAAGAAATCGGCAAACAGGCTGATCTTGCAATTGTGCTGGGAGGTGACGGAACGATGCTCAACATCGCTCGCGCGCTCGTCCTGTTCGGCGTCCCGCTCATCGGCATCAATCAGGGCAGGCTGGGCTTTCTGACAGATCTTACAGCCGATACAATGCATGAAACCCTGAATGCCATGCTGGCCGGGCAGTTTGTGGTGGAAAATCGCATGCTGCTGACAGCCGAGGTAACCCGCAATGGAGAAAGCATCTTCAAAGAACTGGCTTTTAATGATGTAGTGCTCCACCGCGGTATTAGCAGCGGCATGATTGAGCTTGAAGTTCATATTAACGATGAATACGTTTATTCTTTACGATCAGACGGGCTGATCATTGCAACCCCTACCGGGTCAACTGCTTATGCGCTTTCTTCCGGCGGGCCAATCCTGCACCCCGGGCTTAATCTGATGACATTGGTGCCCATCTGTCCACATACCTTGAGCAACCGTCCAATCGTTATCGGTGCGGATGCAACCATCGAAATCAAAGTTCATTTCACAACCGAGATTAAAATCTACACAGATAGCCATTCCTGGTTTGATCTGGGTGAACATGACAGAGTATTTGTTCGTCGCTGCCCGGACACCATCAAGCTCCTTCATCCTGTCCACCACAGTTATTACCGGATGCTCCGGGAAAAACTCGGCTGGAGCAGTATTCTTCAGAAAAACAGTCGTTAACCCCCCATGCTGCAAAACTTATCCATCCGGAATTTCGTGATCGTTGATCATATTGATCTGCATTTCAAATCCGGTTTTACTGTTCTGACCGGTGAAACCGGGGCAGGGAAATCCATTCTGATTGATGCACTGGAGCTTGTACTGGGCAGACGGGCTGATATCAGCCAGATCAGGCACGGCTGTAAACGTGCTGAAATTTCTGCTCAGTTCGATGTAAGCGCAATTCCCGCTTTACAGGAATGGCTGGCGGAAAATGCACTGGAAGATGAGGCCGGTATATGCCTGTTGCGTAAAATCATGGAATCAGGCGGACGTTCACGCAATTTTATCAACGGACATCCTGCCACGCTCCAGCAATTACGTACTATCGGAGAATGGCTGGTAGACATCCACGGGCAGCACGCACATCAGCTGCTGATGCACAGCCATAAGCAATGCGAGTTACTTGATTCCTGGGCGGGAGAAACAGAGCTTGCCCGGGAAGTAGCCATCTCATACCGGCACTGGCAGGATCTTTGTCAGCAGAGATCCACCTGGGAGCAACACAATGAGCAAAATTTGCGTGAATACGAAACCCTCACCTGGCAACATCAGGAACTGGCCACCCTGAATTTCTCACCAGAAGAATGGGAAAATCTGCAAATTGAGCATAATCGTCTGACACATACGGCCAGCCTGCTGGAAACCACACAATTCAGCCTGGAATCATTATCAGAGAATGAAACAGCGGTATTGTCGCAACTCAGTACTGTCATTACCCGTCTGCACAGCTTGTCAGATATTGATAACACGCTCGCTCCTGTCTGCCACCAGCTGCAGTCCGCACAAATACAACTGCAGGAAACGGTGTATGAACTGAAACGCTATCTGCAGCACCTGGACATCGATCCCCGCAGATTACAGGAAACAGAAGCACGTATTGCTGCCGTTCACAGTACCGCCAGGAAATATCGTGTTACACCGGAAACACTGCCTGATTTGCTGAAAACAACCCGGCAGCACCTGGAACAACTGGGTAATGCAGCCAGTAGCGAAGCACTGACTGAAGCCGAGCAATCTGCCCGGGATCATTTTGAAAATCTTGCCGGGAGATTAAGTAAAATCAGGCAGCGTGCAGCAGAACAGCTTTCGGAGCAGGTAACGGAGGCCATGCAAACACTGGCAATGACCGGCGGCTGTTTCAATGTGGCGTTGATACCCGTGCCATCAGGCAGTTTTCACGGTATGGAGCAAATTGAATTTCAGGTAGCAGCTCACCCGAATCTGCCATTACGTCCCCTAAATAAAGTGGCTTCTGGTGGAGAATTATCCCGCATCAGCCTGGCAATTCAGGTTATTACCAGTAAAGCCGGCACCGTTCCCACTCTGATTTTTGACGAAGTTGATACCGGAATAGGAGGGCGTGTCGCCGAGATAGTCGGCAAACTGCTCCGGCAACTGGGAGAGGCCCGGCAGATAATGAGTATTACGCACCTGCCGCAGGTTGCCGCCAAAGGGAACCATCACTGGCGCATATCCAAGACCTCCAGCCCGGAAAATAAACAACTGCCGGTCAGTCAAATTTCAAAACTGAATAAAATTGAAAGAATTGAAGAAATAGCCCGTATGCTGGGTGGTGAAAGCCTGACTGTCGCCACGCGCCAGCATGCAGCTGAAATGCTGGGCTACAAAGAATCAGACTGCTGATCTGAGCAGACAGCAGAGTACCGGAAAAAACCTCTACCCCACATTTCCATTTCGTTCTTTGGTTTCCTCTACCGGAGCAACGTATGTAATCAGCTTTTCCGGCTGGGAAGTCTCGTTACAAACCATTTTTCCTTCCACTACCGCACCCTGGTGAATTTTTATGGTTTTATAGAAAATATCCCCGGTAATTTTAGCTGCCGGCTGTAGCTCAAGATTTTCCGCAGAATGAATCGGCCCCCTCACTGTGCCATTAATGACTACATACGGTACCTTGATTTTTCCTTCAACTATCCCCTGTTCACTAAGCACCAGCAAGGAATGTGGCTTACCACCGGCTGCTGCAATATTGCCACAAATACGACCATCCACACGCAACCCGCCAGAAAACTGGATATCACCTGTAATTACGGCATCCGATCCAATCAATGTATCGATATCACTGACTGTTTTATGTTTTCTTCCGAACATGTTCCGATTCCTTGCGAGATAACTGGATTGTCTTCGTCAACACGGCTTTACTTGAACCATTCTCATAAATAAGCACCTGCAAACTCTTTACTGCCGTATCTGCCGGTATCTGGAAGCTTTTCTCCAGTCTGTGATAAAAGCGGAAACTGATTGGGAATTCCTTGGAGGCATTCTCACCCACCAGTGAAATAAATTTCTCTTCACCATTCTGGAGTAATCCAACCACAAATTCGAGTCTGCCACTGAATTCTTTTGATCGCTGCCCCCCCTGGGCAAGCAACAAAGTGTACAGATACTCGCCTGGAAGCTGGCCTGCTTCCAGTGAAAAACGGTGAATAACAAGCTCTATATCAGCAGATTCCTCATTTCCTGAAATCATCTGCTGAAAGAGGGTTAAATCTTCTCTTAACCGTTCATTTTCTTCATCCAGTGATTTGACCTGTTTTACCAGATCAGCACGTGTGGCATTACTGATTTGCAGCTGTCTGACAAGTTCTGCAAGCTGCGAGCAAAGCGCGGTGTCATATTTTTCCAGACAGCTGTTGGATTCAAGAATCTGCTCAAGTGCAGGATCATTCGTGACATTATCTGCCGGCCTGGCCGTATTCTGCCCGACAACATACATGCCATAAGCCAGTAGAGCTACCAGTGACAACCCCAATAACACCATCAGCAAACGCCGGTGCCAGGGGACGTGGGGGCGCACAACCAGTTTAGGCGCGCTAATGCTTTGTTTGTTATTCAGCAATTTTCCCCCGGTTCTTGGCAGTTTATGGAAGTTCTACGTATACCTTAATAACAGCTCAGCATTGTTTTTGCCATTTCACCTGCAAAATATAGCCGACTTAAGGCAGCAGCGGAACATGCCGGATTCCTGTTGTCTCAGGTAGCGCATACATAATGTTCATATTCTGAACGGCTTGCCCTGCAGCGCCTTTAACCAAATTATCCGTAACCGAGAGTATCACTACCGTATCGCCATTTCCCGGGCGATGGACAGCAATCCTGCAGAAATTCGAACCACGCACCGAACGGGTTTCCGGATGACTGCCTGCCGGGAGAACATCAACAAAAGGCTCATTGGCGTAACGATTCTCGTATAAGGACTGCAAATCAACATCCCCAGTCAGTCTGGCGTAAAGTGTGGCATGAATTCCGCGAATCATGGGAGTCAGGTGAGGTACAAAAGTCAATCCAATCGGCTTGTTTGCTCTCTCAGACAGGCCCTGTCTGATCTCCGGCAAATGACGATGACCTGGTACTGCATAAGATTTGAAATTGTCTGAAGCTTCCGCATACAGCGAATGTATTTCAGCCTTGCGACCCGCTCCGGATACGCCCGATTTGGTATCAGCAATCAGATGATCCATATCCACCACCCCCGCCTCAACCAGCGGAATAAAACCCAGCTGTACTGCTGTCGGATAACAGCCTGGATTGGCAATCAGGCGTGCACCCCGAATTTTCTCCCGATTCACTTCAGGTAAACCATAAACGGCCTCAGCTACCAACCCAGGTGCGGCATGCTTCATGCCATACCATTTTTCCCATTCCGCAACATCCTTAATCCGGAAATCTGCCGCCAGATCAATGATTTTTATTCCGGAATTCAGTAAAGCCTCAGCTTGCTGCATAGCTATACCATTTGGTGTTGCGAAAAAAACAACATCACATTTTCCAAAATCCACCCTGGTCGGATCACTGAATTTAAGTGCAATTTGCCCGCGCAAGCTGGGGAAAAGTTCATCTACTCCGATCCCGGCTTCCTGCCGCGATGTAATAACTTTAATTTTTACTTTCGGATGCTGCACAAGAATACGCAGCAGCTCAACACCTGTGTAACCTGTCCCACCTACGATACCAACATTGATCATCTTTGAAAATTAACAACCAAGAAGTTAATTATTTATCCGGGAATTGCTGCCGCTCAATCGCAACATACTACAAAATCTGATACAAAAAAGCCGCCCATAAAAGGGCGGCTTTTCAATTTGTTCTGCAAATAATGACCATCACCGCTTGGAGAACTGCTTGCGGCGTCTCGCCTTACGCAAACCAACTTTTTTCCGCTCCACCTCGCGTGCATCCCTCGTTACAAAACCAGCTTTACTCAGGGCCGGCTTCAGTGTTTCATCGTAATCGATTAATGCACGGGTTATGCCATGTCTGACCGCACCGGCCTGTCCTGATTCTCCTCCGCCATGGATATTTACCATAACATCAAAATTAGAGGTGTTTCCAGTCAGCTCCAGAGGCTGACGAATGATCATACGCCCTGTTTCGCGGGAAAAATACTCGTCAGCGGGTTTATGATTTACTGTAATGACACCTGTGCCCGGTTTAATAAAAACTCGTGCAACTGAACTTTTTCTGCGACCGGTTCCGTAGTTATATTGAATAGCCATGACTGGTTGGATTAAGCGTTAATTTCAAGTGACTGCGGTTGCTGAGCCGCATGAGGGTGAACATTTCCAGCATAAACCTTCAATTTTTTTATCATGGCATAGCCAAGCGGGCCTTTAGGCAACATGCCCTTTACCGCCTTTTCAAGCGGCCTGGCAGGAAAACGCTCATGCATTTTTTTGAAAGTAGTCTCGTAAATCCCACCGGGGTAACCGCTATGGCGATAATATTTTTTATCTTCAGCCTTATTACCGGTAACTCTTATCCTGTCGGCGTTAATAACCACGATATAATCGCCTGTATCAACGTGTGGCGTATAAATAGGCTTATGTTTGCCACGCAGGCGGTGAGCAATTGCTGCAGCCAGCCTGCCCAGAACTTTATCAGTTGCATCAACCACAAACCACTCATGATTCACTTCATGTGGCTTGGCAGAAAAAGTTTTCACTAATTTTCCTTTTGTTTTTATGGTACAAGATAACCGCGGATTATGAATTACCCTGCGAACAAAGTCAAATCGGGAGGCGGGTAAAAACTGCCGCTTCGTCAAATAATAACCATCACTGACAAACTCACACCGTTCAATTCAACAAATCTATGACGCAGGTTATAATTAAGCTTTTGCTGATCCCCATGAAACAACTCATTCTTTCTCTGTTTTTACTGGTATTGGCTTCTCCGGCATGGTCACAGCAACCGGAACTGGCAGTCGCGGCCAAATCATTCATTCTGACTGATTTTCACAGCGGACAGACACTCGCCAGCTCCAATCCGCACGAGCGACTGGATCCCGCCTCGCTCACCAAGCTGATGACAGCTTACGTCGTCTTCTCTGCACTGAAACAGGAGCGCATAAAAATGGATCAGGTTGTTCCTGTTTCCAATCGATCCTGGCGTATGGTGGGTTCGCGCATGTTCATTGAGCCCAACAAACCGGTAACAGTTAATGAACTGATTCATGGTGTAATCATCCAGTCAGGTAATGATGCCTGTGTTGCGCTGGCAGAACTGATCGCCGGTTCGGAAGATCTGTTTGTACACATGATGAATGAGGAAGCCAAACGTCTGGGTATGCACAATACGCATTTCATGAATTCAACCGGACTAACGCACCCCGAGCACTACAGTACCGCATATGATCTGGCATTACTGGCAGCAGCCATTATCAGAGAATACCCGGAGCACTACCCGCTCTATTCCATGCGAGAGTATAAATACAATGGCATCACTCAGCAAAACCGCAATCGCCTGCTGTGGACAGATCCCAATGTTGATGGAATGAAAACAGGATGGACAGAAGCCGCCGGTTACTGTCTGGTGACATCGGCAAAACGTGACCAGCGACGCCTTATCTCTGTAGTCATGGGCACCGCCTCACCCAACGCTCGCAGTATTGAAAGCCAGCGTCTGCTGAATTACGGATTCCAGTTTTTTGATACCGCCCACCCCTATAAAAAAGATCAGCCTGTCGCCAATGTCCAAATCTGGAAAGGTGAACAAAACAAGCTTAAAGTCGGGTTTGACCGGGATATTTATTTCTCTCTTCCCAAGGGCAAGGTGGGAGGATTAAAAGCCCGGATGGAATACCGCCAGCCACTTATTGCCCCAATCAGCCAGGGTCAGGAAGTAGGCGCAGTAAAATTTGTCCTGGATGGACAGGAAATTGCCACCTACCCTCTGGTTGCCCTGGAAACGGTTGATACCGCCAATTTCCTCGGGCGTTCCTGGGATAACCTGAAAATGCTGTTCAACTGAACTCGGATAATAAAAAAATAGACATGATTTACCTCAACGGCAGATTCTTACCGATAGAACAGGCAACTGTCCCCGTATTGGACAGAGGTTTCATCTTTGGTGATGGTGTTTACGAAGTCATACCGGTTTATTCACGTAAACCGTTCCGGCTGGGTGAACATCTTTCCCGGCTGCAGCACAGTCTGGATGGCATACGTCTCCAGAATCCCCATTCAGAGGAACAGTGGGCTGATTTGATTGAACGCATCATTGAGCTAAATGAAGGTAGTGATCAATACCTTTACCTGCATATTACCCGCGGAGTGGCAAAACGCGATCACGCATTCCCCCGCGGAGCCACACCTACCGTCTTTATCATGAGCAACCCGCTAATGACACCTCCTGGAGAGTTGCTCGTTTCCGGTGTTTCGGCAATCACCGCCCGGGATAATCGCTGGGGACGCTGCGATATCAAAGCTATCTCGCTGCTGCCCAACATTCTGCTACGTCAGCTTGCCGTAGATGCACAGACCACAGAAGCCATTCTGCTGCGTGATGGCTTACTGACCGAAGGGGCCGCCAGTAATATTTTTATCGTAAAAGATAATCTGCTGCTGACCCCTCCTAAAGATCACCGCATCTTGCCCGGCATCACCTACGATGTCGTATTGGAACTGGCTGAAACACACGGCATCCCACACGCTGTCCGAGATATATCTGAACTTGAATTACGCACCGCACAGGAAATCATGCTGACTTCCTCCACCAAGGAAATTCTCCCAATCACACGGCTGGATGGGCAACCCGTCAGCAACGGGGTACCCGGCCCGGTTTTCAGGCAGTTGGACAGGCTCTACCAGGCATACAAACTGGAAGTAATGCGCGGACATACTTCAACTGATAACACAGCTTCATGAAAGAAGAATCTCTCATTGAATACCCATGTGATTTTCCGATAAAAATCATGGGAAAATCACAACAGGGATTCACTCAAACTGTCCTGACCATTGTTAAAACTCACGCACCTGATTTTGACGATACCACCCTCGAAGTTCGAACCAGTAAAAGTGGTACCTATCTGAGCCTTACCTGCACCATCCAGGCTACTTCACGCACACAGCTGGATTCTCTCTATCAGGCACTGCACGATCATCCAATGGTAACCATGTTGCTCTAGGGATTCTCTGAAAAATGCCGGTGAAACACCGGCATAAGGAAAAAACAGACAACAGACAGCATGCTTACCGTAACTGTGAAAAATATGGGGGTAGTCGAATACCTCACCACCTGGCAGGCCATGAAGGAGTTTACGGCACAGCGTACCCGTGAAACGCCTGATGAAATCTGGCTGCTGGAACATCCGTCTGTTTATACTCAAGGCATCGCCGGAAAACCTGAACACCTGCTTTTCCCCAGCCAGATCCCGGTTATCAGAACCGACCGTGGTGGACAAATCACCTATCACGGCCCGGGACAGGTCATTCTCTACCTGTTACTGGACCTGCACCGCCGGCAGCTGTATATCCGGCAACTGGTCAGAAAAATGGAGGGGGCCGTGATAGACTTGCTGGACGAATACGGTGTCGTTGCACAAGGCAGCGAGGAAGCTCCCGGTGTCTACGTCAACGGTGCCAAAATTGCCTCTTTGGGGCTGAAAATTCGGCGCGGAGCCTGCTATCACGGGATAGCCTTCAATGCCGACATGGATCTTGCGCCCTTCACAGCAATCAACCCCTGCGGCTATCACGGTTTGCGTGTTACACAGGCAAAAGAGCTTGGCATCACTGACGGCAAAGAAATACTCGCCGGCAAGCTGGCACAACATTTTATTGCTCAACTAACTCAATATACAACAAAGGACAGTCATTCTCATGACCGCTGACACCCATCAACGAGGTGCCGCCAAAACGGCACGCAACCCGGTCAAAATCGATCTGGAACAATCCGGCCAGCTCTTGCGCAAACCTTCCTGGATTCGCGTGCGCTCCCCCAACAGCCAGCGGTATCAGGAAGTAAAACGCCTGCTGCGTGAGAATAAATTACACACGGTCTGCGAGGAAGCTTCCTGTCCGAATATCGGTGAATGTTTCGGCCGCGGTACGGCAACCTTCATGATCCTCGGTGATTTGTGCACCAGACGCTGTCCATTCTGTGATGTGGCGCATGGCCGGCCTCACGCTCCTGATCCCGATGAGCCGATGCATCTGGCAAATTCCATCGCGGTGCTAAAGCTTAATTATGTCGTCATCACCAGCGTAGATCGTGATGATCTCAGGGACGGTGGCGCGCAGCACTTTGCAGATTGCATCCGCGCGATTCGCGCCCAGTCGCCACAAACACGGATCGAGATTCTTGTCCCCGATTTTCGCGGCAGACTGGAAATTGCACTGGACAGGCTGTCTGCCTGTCCGCCTGATGTGATGAACCACAACCTTGAAACCGTACCACGCCTGTACAAACAGTGCCGGCCAGGCGCAGACTACGCACACTCATTACAATTACTCAGGGATTTCAAGGCAGCTTTCCCTCATATCCCGACCAAGTCCGGTCTGATGCTGGGGCTGGGGGAAACCAATGAGGAAATTATCGAGGTGATGCGGGATTTGCGTGCACATCAGGTTGATATGCTAACCATCGGCCAGTATTTGCAACCCAGCAAGGGGCATCACCCCGTCATGCGCTATGTTTCACCCGAAGATTTCAAGTCATTTGAACGCATTGCCACAAACTTCGGATTCAGCCACGCCGCCTGTGGTCCAATGGTGCGTTCAAGCTATCATGCCGATCAGCAGGCGCATGAAGCCGGCATTGAGTAAGAACGCCGATCAGGAAATGATCCGCGGTTAATTTATATCGCCCCGTCCCGGACAGCCTCGGCACGGTACCCGACTTCCTGTTCAGGTACAGCGTCATCGCCATGGTCTGTACCTGCCGGCATAGCGGGAAGGGGCTCTTCATCAAATGCTTTATCGCCCTCCTCAGTTGCAATACCAAGCGGTTTGAGCCCGGCAAAATCATACCGGCGGGTATCTGCCAGATGTGAAAGCTGAATATTCTGTAAAGCCGTAAACATCGTCTCAAGCCGGCCGGGATGTTTTTTATCCCATTGCTGCATCATTTCCTTGATTACCTGCCGCTGCATATTGGGCTGTGAACCGCATAAATTACAGGGAATAATGGGAAATTGCGCTAACCGGGCATAAGCTGCCAGATCTTTCTCCTTGCAGTACGCCAGCGGACGAATCACCACATGACATCCATCGTCACTCACCAGCTTGGGAGGCATCGCTTTCAGCTTTCCACCATAAAACATATTCAGAAAAAAAGTTTCCAGAATATCATCACGATGGTGGCCCAGCGCGATCTTGGTGGCACCCAGTTCAGTCGCCACCCGGTACAGCACCCCCCTGCGCAGACGGGAACACAGACTGCAAGTTGTTTTTCCCTCGGCAATCACCCGCTTTACAACGCTGTAGGTATCCTGCTCGACGATACGGAAAGGCATATTTATTTCCGTCAGATAACCGGGCAGCACATGCTCAGGAAAACCAGGCTGCTTTTGATCCAGGTTGACAGCAATCAGCTCAAAATCCAGTGGCGCATGCACTTGCAAGTTATGCAAAATATCCAGCAGTGCATAGCTGTCCTTGCCGCCGGACAGGCATACCATAACTCGATCACCGTTCTCAATCATATTGAAATCGGCAATGGCAGAGCCAACAAGACGCCTCAGCCTTTTATGCAGCTTGTTCGCGTTATATTCGGATTTTCTGGAAAACGCATCCGTAATCATATGAATTTACAAGGTGCCTAACAAAAATACTGTTAAAAAACTGCCAGAGCTCCCCGTTCCGGAGAAAAGCAGAGGAAGAAACGTTCATATAAGACAAGACGGGTATAAAAACAGAACCGCCCGCTCTCCCTGCCTATCCGGGACAGGAAAAAGAGAAAGTCAGTTATAGTTACATCTTCAAGGTTTTACCCCTTGAATCATAGCAATTTGAACAAATAAAAATTATAGCAATGCAACAGTTGACTCGCCAGGGATGAGGAAGAACATTATCTGCACGCTTATGGTCAAACTGACCGGAAGCCAGCGTTATTCTTTCTCAAACCGGCATAAAGCAAGCGTTTAGTGCTGCCTGTCTTCCCTGGTCGTTGCAAACAAATGCATGGCAAGATTATTGGAGAGCAAATGAAAATACAATTCAACCGATTTTTTACCCGTTCCTTACTGACTGCTGTATTAGCAGGAGTTGCCGGCGTGGCTGCAGCAACAACAACCGTCGAAGTGTATAAAAGTCCAACCTGCGGCTGTTGTGCCAAATGGGTTGATCACATGCGCGACAACGGATTTACCGTCAACATCCACGATACCGGTAACGATGAAACCAGAGCAGAGGCCGGTATCCTTCCCGAGCTTGGTTCATGCCATACCGCCATGATTGATGGTTATGCCATAGAAGGACATGTCCCTGCCAGCGACGTCAAACAGCTTCTGAAAGAACGTCCCCGCGCAGTTGGATTATCAGCCCCCGGCATGCCACATGGTTCTCCTGGCATGGAAACCGGGCGGGTTGACACCTATAACGTACTCCTGATCAGAAAACCCGGAGACAAGCGCAGCGCCGCAGAGATTTATAATCGATACGGCCCGGATAAACCCCAACCGGCAGAGAAGGCATCCGAAAGTAACACAACCCAATCTATTCTGAAACTTAAATAACGTGATGTCCGTAAGAATCACAGCGCTTGTATCACTGCTCCTTACTGCTGCCTGCTCGGAACAAACCGGCCCTCTGACGGCAGGCAGCACACTGGATCAGATTTTAGGCAGAAATTCCGCTGAACAAATTGTTCGAAATTTTGATCCTGAACAAATGGCGCGCGGACAGGCGCTTTTCCGGAAAAATTGTGCGGTATGCCATGGCCGGAACGCAGAAGGCACTCCAGACTGGCGCAAGCCCCTGGAGAATGGCAGATACCCGCCCCCGCCTCTGAATGGAACGGCGCATGCCTGGCACCATTCCACAGAAGAATTGAAAAACTTCATTCTGAACGGTGGCCCTCCGGGGGAAGGACGCATGCCCGGCTGGGCGGGAATCCTGAAAGATCAGGAGATTGATGACATCCTGGTCTGGATTAAATCCCTGTGGCCGGACGAAGTTTATCAGGGGTGGTACACCCGAATCGAGAACAGACCGAAATAAGCTGCTGAAATATACTCCCTTAAGTTCTGCAGCCCGGTTTTGCAGATATGCAGCATCGCCACCCTGGCGTACCTGTTCTGTAAAAATAAAAATCCTTCACGAAAAACCATCCACCGGCAAATTATCTGTCAGATAATTTGCCGGTATCTCTTTTTCCGTCATCAGCTACTGCCCTCACGTACTTTTCTCCAGAATTTTTGCCATTTTGAAATAAAGAGGATTGTTGACATTTGCTGATGTTTATCAATAAAACTACCACCCTTCTGCTTTTCCGGAACAATTCGGATCTCTGTAATCTGCTGATCAGCAGTTATCAAATTTTCAAAAAATTCTCCCGGCAACAGCTGTTCCAGCTTCGGTAAACATAACTGAACCTGTTTCCAGCAGGCTTCCTTCTTGCACCACTCGGAAATATTTGAAATACCCTGTGGCGGACAGGTAATATCTCCGTACACTATTTCTGAAATAATAGCAATGGTTCTTTCAAGTACGGAATCGATTCTTTGCTTATCCCAAATTGCCGAAAAATTAATGTTTTTTTGGCTGCGCTTTGCAATCTCTCCCAGAGCTGCAAGGGTATAGGCAACGATATTGGCACGGTATCCGCCGTTATACCAAGGTTGACCGGATATGATTTTTTCAGCAGCTCTAAATATGATTACCCGGGCAACAGCCCTTCTGAAATAGAACCCATCAAATTTATCAGATGATTTTTCCCATTCATGGCAGATTCGAGCGGCATATTGTGAGAAATTTTTCTGTGAGCCAAGATTGACCCATTTGGGATGGTCATCCCAGACATTCTCGAATTTTGCAAGATCCGTCTTGGTGAACATCTGCAGCTTGGGATGCTCGGCCTTGAAGCGACGCTGCTCTGCCGGTGTCAGTTTTGACTGTGCATCGGCATACTGACCGCGTGCGCGCTCGTAGAACCAGCGCGTCTCGCGAGGGGATCCCTTCTGCGCCGGCGCCCAGATGCGCCGCGAAAACCCTTCCATCCGGACATGGAACGGATGATTCGAGAAGAAGTCGGCAGCATTCACCCGATTCTGGGTGTTCGCATACTCCGATATCTTCGGCACAACCATCTCGCTTTGCTGGCTGTCGATGACGGACAGCTTCATCTGGACGAATATCTGGGAAAGGTCCGCCTTGTCCCGCTTCCGCGTATGGAACAGGGATGCGGTGGTCTGCCCGCCATTGACGATCTGGAGATCGACAATCCTTGTGATCGCCAGACCGGAATCCGTTGCCTCGGTCTCGACACTCTGCGCAGTGGCCGTGATCCCGTTGTTGTAGGCAAAGAACATTCCCGGCTCGTTCAGGATCGTTGCCCGTATGCCCCGGTTCACATTGCCACGGGCCTGCAGGAAGGTGCGAACGTTCTGTTCAAGCAGGCGTGCTCCGAATTTTCCGTACAGAGTCGCCAGAGAATCGGCAGGCATGACCATGAGGAAGGACTGATAGGTATCAGCTCCCAGATGAGCAGGAAGGCTGGCGATTCCCCTGCCGAACATCTGCACGAAGTCCAAATCAAGCGGCTCCTTGTGACTTCGAGAATTGCGCTGACGATGAAGTCGCGAAATATCCCATACGTGATAGCTGGCAGGAATGCCAGCAACTTCCCCTTCCGGAAGGCTCTGCACTGTCCCGCTGAGCGTGCGCTCGGAGAGAAGAATCAGGTTGAGTGCGCCGATGGCTCCTCTGCGATCGGCGATCTGTTTGGCGAGACCGTACGCAGGCGAAGTGACCTCAAGATCGACCGCAAGATTCCTGTCGATACTTGCCTCGAAGAACCTGGACAGACGCTTGAATGTCGATTCAAGCTCTGTCTTTGTCAGGGAAGCCAGTTCGGTACGGAAATCGAAATCAGCAACAAAAAGATCCAGGTTCCCTTCGTCATTGAACCAGTATCCATCCACCCGCATCCCGCCCTGTGGAGGACGATAGTGACACAATTCGAACCCCTCGGTGAAGCCTGTTTCGACAAGTTCGTCGGCAACAGTTTCCATGAACTCATCAAGCTGGAACCGGCCATTGGCTTCGGCACCAGACAGGAGTTCCTGTCGAAAGTCGTGGAAGAATTCATAGGCTGTCTGTTCCATCAATCTCCTCCAAAGACGACCGCCTCGTCACACTGATACGGAGCGATCGTTTCAAGCCTGATGTCGTAGGCGACCTTGACAATCCCAGTCGGCAATTGCGATCGCATGAGACGCGGAAAATCATCGGCGACCCGATAGCTGCGCACGTCGCTGACGACAAAACGCGGCTCATCGTAGTCAGGGAGCGGCGCGTAGCCGTGCGCAACCAGCTTCCGGTCAAAGGCCTCGATGGCCTCTGCCTTGTCGAGCCGCGCCTGGACGGCAGTGACAAGCTCGTTGAGCGAGCGGGCACCTGCCGCGTCAGCCAGATTGCTCAGCCGGTACACGCGCAGGAACAGTGCGTCGTTCAGGGATTCGAGCTGGTCTTCCGACGAAATGCGGATGCTGCTTCGTTCGGCGCCCGAGAGGGATTTGACCTCGACAGCCGTGTTGCCGAAGATGAAATCCTGATGTGACCGTTCCGGACCAAGCCAGGCTTCGACGACGGCGTTGCTCGGCATTTCCCGATCGATCAGTTCCGTCAGGAAGACGATTTCGGCGAAGAGGCCTCGAACATCCTCTGCGGACAGATGCTGACTTCGGCCCGAGAGGAAAGTCTTCCAACGACGGATGTGCGCCAGCGAGACTGCCAGAGAGCTGGCCGAGTCGGTGGCATGCTCCAGCGCGAATGCAAGGGTACGGCACAGTCCCTCGAAAAGATCGCGATCAACCTGTCTTTCAAGAGCGAGGACCAGGTGTTGCTGCCCCTGATCTCCGGCACGAAGATCGACATCGACGCCGTTCACCGCGACCGCGTTCTTCCGATACTGTGCTGCGTGGTCGCCGTGAAGTTCCACAATGAACAGACAGGCACCACTGGCATCGCGTCCCCAGAAGCAGGGCACGGCCGTGTTCACTGCAACCTGACGGACATTGAAATCCGCTCCAGGAACGGCGATTCCATCCCAGGGCGAGGACTCAGGCATCGTAGTCCTCCTCCTCGTCAGGATCGTCCGCATAACCCTGCATCTGCTGGAGCCAGACCTTGTTGACGACGACATTGATGGTCGTCGAGTAGTCCCCGTAAGGGAAGCTCATGCCAAAGGCAGCGATCGGCCCCATCACAGCATCGCCCTTGGGCTCCAGACTGTGAATCATGAGGAGGGGTTTGTTCCTCACCATCCGGTAATGTGTGTCGGATACCGCCCCCGAGCCGTCGTCGTCGCCTGCGACTGTTCTCGCCTCAGCGCGTTGCTCGTCGCTGAGCCCGAGCTTCTCGTCACCACGCGAAGCAACCCTGTCCTTGTTCAGGCGCCACGCAATGCCATTCGGCTGATCCTTCCCGACGACACGCACCTGATTCCTCAAGGTGAATGGGCGTTCGCCGCCCGATCCACCCGAGGGAGAAATCAGCAGAACATCCGCAAGCGGACGCTTCGTTGCGATCCGTTCGAGATAGCTCACCACGTCTGATTTCTGTCCCGCAAAGGTCGAATGGCATTCGAATCGAGTGAGAAAATCGGCGATCACCTCGACGGGCACGTCTCTGAAGATGACGCCTTTCTCGGTGGACTCCTCCGGCCGTCCGCCGAATCCATTTCGCCAGTGATCGGCGATCAGCTCAAAGTTCCTGGCATTCACGTCGGGGGCGGTGGAGACGATGTAGCTTTCACGGAGTCGCCCACTGAAACTCTGTTCGACCGTGACCTCCTGGCCGGATCTCATCTTGTTCGCGGCCGTGATCAGCAGGCTGTCCGGATGCGAGCGGACGTAAAGCCCAAAGTCCTTTGGACTGAGGCGATCGCGCCGCATGCGCTTGACCTGCTGCACAAGTTCTTCGGCAGCTTCGGCGATGTGGGAGTACCAGTTGATCGAATCGCGGGAGAGATGGACACGGCAGAGATCCTCGAAGCCCAGCCGGTAGCCGAACCAGCGACCCATCTGCATGAGGGTGTCGTACATCTTCGTGTTGCGGTACATGTAGCTGACGGTCAATCCCTCGATGGTCAAGCCTCGCGACAGACTCAGACCACCGACCGCGACCACAGTCAGCCCAATACCTTCCTTCTCGTAGCGGGTGTAGTCGAGCACTTCGTCACTCTTGCTGTTGATGACGTAGAGGTGAAGGTGCTCAAAGACGCCGACGAGAGCTGCCTTCACTTCCTCCCACGTCACCCCGGCATCGGCATACTCGGCGTCGAAGGCACCCTTCAGGCCTTGCATGTACATGTTCCTTGAAGAAACACCCTCCGGCATCGCGTAGTTTGCGAGAACCGCTTCCCTGATCTTCTTTTCCCTGAGGCTCAGGAAATCGCGCACAGCCTTCTGCACCGGCACAAAGCGCGACACATTGACCATCATCGAGCAATGCTTGCTGGCCTGTCCGCGCAGGTTTCGGATGGCGCGTGCGACGATGAACTCGTCGAGTGCGCGATAGAGGCTGGGAGGCAGCTCATGGATAGGATCGTCGCGTTTGTGCGAGTAGGGAATGAGATCCTCGCAATCATCGATCGGCCTGATGATCGATTCGCTGGTCGCCTCATTCAAGAATACTTTCTCCGCACCGAAATAGGTGGTGGGTGCATCCAGGCAATAGATGAAGTCGCGAGGGAAAAGCTCTTCCTGCACATCATCGCCATAGGCATCCGGATTGATGAAGATGTTGGCGAACGGGGTTGCCGTATATCCGACGTAGCAGGACTTCGCAAACAACCCCAGGATGCGGCGAATCATGGCATTCGTCCGGGTCGGATCCAGGTCCTCCTTGTTCGTGTTGATGGATGCGTTGTCGGCTTCGTCGTCGATCAGCAGCATGGGTACATCGGAGATGCGGTCTTCTCCTTCGGCGTTCAGCGCCTTCAGCCATTTGTGCAACGCAGTGAGCGTCGTGACGTTCTTCTTGATGATCAGGATGATCGGCTTGCTGAAGTCGTTGATCTTCCAGCCGCTCTTGGCCGCTGTGTTCTTGTTGAAGTCCTCGTTGATGTTGGTAAGCGTTGCCGGATGCGGATAGCCCGGAGCGAGACCGACGCCGATGTTGCGGCGATCCTCGGGATCACTCGATCGGCCTATAAAGGCCTCGTCGATTCGCTGCTGTGTCTGCCTGCGCAGGTTGTTGTGAATGCCTGCGATGACGACAATGAACTTGTAGCCCGCATCGGCTGCACGTGCTATCAGACCCGTGTAGTTGGCTGTCTTCCCTGACTGCACATGGCCGATGACCAGGCCACGGCGGTTCCAGCTCGTGCCTTCGCTCAGTGGATCCTGAAGATGACCAAGAATGCGGGTGGTCACATCGCTCAGCGACTGGACCATCTGCGGAGGCCAGCCCTCGTTGCGAAGGAATTCCTCGTATGCACTGGCATAGGTCCAAGTGACGTCCTCGCGCTTGTGAACCCATTGATCGTCATGCTTCGCATTGACATCAACCAATGAAATGCCTGCTCCCATGCGGGTCACAACCGATTCCATGGCCTCGGTGACAATGTTGCGGAGATCTCCCGCATAGCCGAAGATTGAAGCAATCTGTCTTGCCTTTTCCTCCACCTGATCGCGCGTCGGCGTTTCCGCCATGTTGGCAAGGCCCGAGATAAGCGCGTTGGCAATGTTTCGTTCTTCCGTGATGGCTGTAATGCTCATGCAAAGGCCTCGCTGATGAATTTTTCGGCCAGCTCCATCTGACCATCGAAAAGATGCGTGGAGCGCACGATCTGAAGAAAGGCCTTCGCATCGCCCGGCCTGTCGCCGTACAGCACCTGGCGCAGGCTTCTCAGGCGCTCCATGGTCTGGCTTTCATCCACCGATCGCTGATTGATCTCGCGTGGGTGGGTTGAGTAGTCGGAATAGATCATCTCGACCGGTAGCGAGGCCGCAACCGAATCAAGCAGCGTGCGCAGCAGGTCTGCATCCTCTGGCGAGAGTCTTTCTGCCAGTGAGACGATGATCGGATGCTGGTCGTTGATCGCGAACCGGATGCCATCATGATCGGCATAGCGCTCCCAGAACGGTGCCTGGGTTTCCTGAAACAGCTTCTGTCCGCGTCCCCGATGTACCGTCACACTGCGGCTGGTGATTCTGGCGATGATCTGGCGCAGGCGCTCACGCACCACATGAGGGGGTCGCGCGCGCGACTTCTTGATGTCGATTGTCCAGGCTTCGTCCAGACTGTTGGGGAAGTCGATCTGCACCCGCGCCAGCTTGGTGGCCTCACCCTTGGGCACCAGCCGGAACCAGTCTCCCCACGCCATCAGCCGCCCGTTCCGATAGACATAGCCTCCCTGGTTGGAGATAAAGTCGCTGCGATCCTGGTAGTAGTCGTACTCGGACGCGGAAAGACGGCTGTGGTGTGGCAGCACATAGGGTTGCAGGCACACTTCCGCATCGCCGATGCGGACAATTTCCTCCGGAAGAACCTGAGTGGCCGGATTCTTTCTGCAGAAAGGATCGAATGCGGCAATGGGGTGACCGTTGATGGCAAGCGTGATTCTGGGATGCCCCTTGACCTCGCCCGAAAGGAAGCGATGGAAAACGAGGGCGAGATGTCGCCCCACCACCTCAAGCTTCTCGTTCACGATTTCCTGCCGCCGATCCCCGACTTCGTCTTCGAGTATGCGATCGAGTTCTCGCCAGAGGACTGCGGTACCGTGCCTTCCGAGCCGATCGACATAGGGCAGCGCCTGGATGTCGGCCTCATCAAGAATGCTCAGGATCCAGTCGTCTGCTGCATCGATGCGATCCAGGTTCCACTCGGCACCACAGATGGAGGCATCACTTGTGCTGACCACTGTCAGGGAGCGGCACTGCGAGAACGACGCCGTCTTCAGCCCAAGACCAAAGCGTCCGAGATCCCTTGGGGAACGGTGCCGTCTGGGGTTGTCGGTTCCATGACGCATTGCGGCCAGCAATTCCGCCTCATCCATGCCTCTGCCATTGTCGAGAATGACAAGTACGGGATGTTCGCCCGAAACATCGCAGACAATGTCGATCACATCCGCACCCGCGGAAATGCTGTTGTCGATCAGGTCTGCGATGGCCGTTTCGAGCGAGTATCCGAGATCCCTCATCGACGCCGAGAGACAGGCCGCGCTTGGTGGATGTCTGTGCTCCCGTGCCATTAATTAATTCCTGTAAGCTGCTGACAAATTTTCTGAATAACAGAGTCCGGGTTATTTTTCAGTTCACACTCCCAGACTATAATTACACGCCAACCCTGATTTATCAGTTTATCGGCCACTTCTTGGTCTCGCTTAACTGTTCCCTGAAATTTGGCAACCCAGAAATCAGTGCGTGTACTGGGTGTGGTTGCGTTTTTACACCCGGAATGCCGGTGCCAATAACAGCCATGAACAAAAATAACAGTTTTGTAACGTGGCAGAACCAGATCAGGTTTTCCAGGAAGATTTGATACGTGCAGACGAAACCGGAAACCCGCCTGGTGCAGCAGAGAACGCAGACATTTTTCTGGGCGCGTATCTTTATTGCGGATACGTGACATATTCCAGCTGCGATGTTTAGGAGAAATCCGATCTGCCATTAGTCATCTTTCATTGAATCAAGGACTTCAGCAATGATTTCTGCTATCTGTGCAGCAAGATATGGAGGGACGGCATTCCCTATCTGATGGTATTGCTGAGTTCGCGGACCCTCAAATTTATAATTATCAGGGAATGTCTGCAGACGAGCAGCTTCCCGAACAGTAAGGCTGCGGCACTGAAGAGGATCATAATGAATAAAGTAATGTCCATCCTTCGAGATGTGCGATGTGATTGTCGTGGCAACTTCATGCGACAGCTGTACCCGGAAACGATCAGAAAACATTTTTCCCGATGCACCAAGGCCCGCATTGCGATGGTCAGGAAGAAGAGATCCCGGGAAATCAGAAAGCTTTGGACTGCGCTTCATAACTTTGGCAAATACTGCCGCATACATATAGCGACGAAGATCGGACGCCATATGGGTGCGCGCGCCATGAGCGTCCAAAAAGCATAATCTGTCATCGCGCATGAATGTCAATACACGATGCTGTCCTACTATCCGACCCGGATACCGGGCTGATGACCGTTCCACAGGAGGGCTGCCGCTATTGGTGTATGACCTGATCCTGCTAACAATGGTAGCGGCACACTCATTGTTCAGCTCTCTGTACAGATCTCCTGTCGCTACTGCGACAATTTCATTCCACCATGCTTCCGGACTGTCCCTACCGCGGGATAATCCACTGCGCACAGCCGGAAGATGTCCGATGGTATCTTCAACAGCAGGAGCCTTATGCCGGCACAACCGGCGAGGCTTAACATTTATATCGCTGCGAATTCCGACAATAAACATCCTGTGACGGGCCTGCGGAACCCCAAATTCTTCTGCTTTCACAAGAAAAAGCCGTGGATCAACGCATTCACCGGGAAGCTCATCCTCTGACAATGAATAGAGACGATAACCCAGACCGTTAATGCTGCTGCCAAGAGCAGCTTTGGGGGCTGTCAGATCACCAATAATACGCCAAATTACAGGCTGGCCTTCGACTCGTGCCGACAGAAGTCCCTTGACGTTTTCCATTACAAAGACTGGAGGATGGTGATCAATAATGATTTTCAGATATTCACGATACAGAAAATGCCGCTCATCATTCTCAAAATCAGGGCTTTTCATCATCCGGGAACGACCGACAAGAGAATAAGCCTGACACGGCGGACCACCAACCAGCACCCATTTTTTCCTGCCTGTCAGGCGCTTATTTATGATTTCCTGTACATAACCGTGTGTTTCTTTTCCCAGAGCGATCTGCAGTGCGGATTTGCTGGCTTCGTGATACTGCGTATTGTATTGTCGGTACAGATCTTCAATTTCGATACCGCCACGAAGATAATCATAATAGGGTTCAGGTATTTCTTCTGATGGGAACAAGCGAAGAAAATGGCGGAGTAAGAGTGTCCTATGCGAAAACAAATCACATTCAATGGAAACAAGGCTGTGAAAGCGCGGCTTACCACTTTCACCAGGGCAGGTCGCAAAACCCTCCCCCAGTCCGCCCGGACCGGCAAACAAGTCTATTACGGGGTACTGACTGTTTTTTTCCATTCAACTATCAGGCTTAATCAAGACAAACCAGGCTACTGCAACTAATCATAAAGCACACTTGCAGCATTAAGGAGAGGGCATTTCAACACCTTTTTTTCCACACATCTCCTTCTGTACTGGATTTTGATGGAAGATGCCACAGGAGTTGATATATCCCGGCTGGCGAGGTATCAAGAATATCGGTGAAAGAATGGGTAATAACCGCAATCTTCAGTTTTATTGCCGGAAGATATATATGGCGCGCCCAGCACGATTCGAACGTGCGACCCCTGCCTTCGGAGGGCAGTACTCTATCCACTGAGCTATGGGCGCCTGGGAAAAACGGTTTACTGATGTGCTGTTCCCCTGTTTTCCAAACAGGGCTGAGAAACAGCCGATAGCAGCAAGCAGACAAATGTGTGGAGTTTGAAGAGCTGCTTACCGGTTAGATTACTGCTGTAATAAAGGCGGCCATTATACTACTACCTCCACCCAACGTTTTAACGTTGCTGAAACAGAGAAAAACAGACAACCCGGAGCTATTTTTCTGTTTTCTGTTCGTTATCCGGCCAGGAAAAATACACATAGCCCTTCTGGGGTACTTTGGCCTCTTTAAAGTGCTTCAGGGCTTCACGATCCACCTCTTTATCCCACCAGATCGCGCGTGCCTCTTTTTGTTTTTCGATAAGTTCGGGCTGTTTTGCAAACAGTTCCCGCATAAACTTGGTGTGTTCCGATTCGTAGAAATAATCCATACCTGTTTATCCCTGAAATCATTAATTATATAACCCGCCCCTTTAATCGCCGAGCGGTGATGTGGTTATTCTGTTTTTACCATCAACCCGCCCGGAATATGACCGGTCATTATAAATCAGTAACAAAATCAGCAAGAAGGAAAATACCGGATCCATATATGAAAGTATTAAAACAGGAGTGGGTTTTTTGTCAGCGCAACGGAAACGATATAAGCAAACACTACTTGCGCCAGCATCCAGGCCATCACTTTTGTCCGGCGTGTCCTGCCTAACCTGAAAGCAATAACACCCAGCATGATGTAAACCAGCAGGCCGATAATTTTTGCAGCCAGCCAGGTTTCAGCAAGCGGGTTTCTGTGGGTAATGACAGCCAGCGTAACAGCACTCAGCAGCAGAATTGTATCGTTAACATGTGGAGCAACTTTTACCCAGCGCTGCTGCAGCCAGGGAGAAACATTCAGCATCCATATTCCGCGCAGCAGAAATAATGTGTAGCTGATGATGACACAGCTTACATGCACATATTTCAGTACCAGGTAGTCACTCATCATTAGAAATTAGAAAAATGACCAGCCGTGACTTCCCGCAACAGCGCCTGCAACCGTAATCAGGCTAAGGCTCAACAGTATCCAGTGCATTCGCTGCATTCTGGCCAGTGTAGCTTCAGGGTCCTGCTGCGCGCGCTCGCTGACTTTTTTATGCAGTACTCGCGGTTCCAGTACGAACAAAAACAGAGTAAAGATACTCCACACCAGCACCATGGCATGCATCCACCAGAAACGCACCTCAGTAAAACGATACCAGGCATCGAGAACATGGATCATATAAAAACCGCTCAGCCCGACCAGTAATGTGGTAAATCGTGCCTGGCGTGCAAAGCGTTTCTCGATACGCTGAAAAATAGCTGTCCGATCAAAATCCACCGGTGACATACGGGCAATTACCGGCAGCAAGGTGGTTGTCACCATCGCCACTCCGCCTATCCATAACACAACTCCCAGCACATGCAACACCCTTGCCAGTATGAAATCATCCATCTCGACCACCTTTCAGTTTTTCAACCAGAGGCAACACACCAGCCTGATCAGGCTTCAGACCAGCCAAGTGCCTCGTCATAATCAGAGAATACGATCACATCCGCTTCTGTAAACAAATTGGATACCCACGCGCTCCATGCCTGCCACTGACTATCCGTTACCACTGCCACCCGGTTGATTTTACTGCCATGCTCACGCATAAACCGGATCTCTTCCCAGGCAACATCCATCGAATAGGACACCATATCGCGCAAATCCAGCAGCAAATTGGCTTCTCCATTGAAATGAAACTGGTAGAGCACCTGGTCTTCAAACTGCCTGAAATCATCCAGAGTGAACTCTCCGATAATTGCGACAATGATAAGATTATCTGTTTTTTCAATATTGATCATGGATCATATGCTCCAAATGATGAATGTTAGTCATAGATAGCCCTCATAACATCTGATATTCCCGCCTCTGCTTTATCCAGGATCAGTCATCCAGGGTGACGATACTTGTACGCCGCGCTGGTACACCACGAAAACTCAATAACCCCCCCAGTATGATTAACCCCATACCAGCCCAGGCAGAAACCGGCAGGCGTGCGTCCCAGAAAAACAGATCCATCAGCCCTGCAAACAGCACAGAGCTGTAGGAAAGCACCCCGACCGTGATGATATTGCTCCCCCGGTGCGCCCGGGAAATGGCTAATTGCGCCAGCGTTGCGGTTATCCCTATTCCCAGTGCCAGTGTCAGGCTTTGCAAATTGACCGGACTGAAAGAAGTGAATAACAACCACAGGCCGGTAGCAACCGTGCAAACCAGCGTGAAATAAAACACGGTGATCCATTCCGACTCACCCAGCTCGCTCAACTGCCTGACATGGAGGTGAGCAACACCTGCAAACAGGCCAGAGCCGATACCAATCAGTGCCATATACCATTGTCCCTCTGCCAGAGTGGGTCTGAGCAGAAGCACGACACCCGCAAAACCCGTCACAAGCGATCCAGCCAGCAACCAGTTAAATTCTTCTTTCAGCCATATCACGGCCAGGAAAGCAAGAAACAGAGGCCAGGTGTTGTTCAATGAAATTGCCGATGCCAGCGGCAATTGCAGAATACAGTAAAAAAACAGCAACACCCCACCCAGTCCGGATAATCCGCGCCAACAATGCGTTTTCCAGTACATTGTTGCAATGGGCATACCATAGGCACGCATGACCAGGAAGGTAGTAATCACCCCCACCAGCGATCGGTAAAATACCAGCTCGGTATTGGAAAAGAACGCTGCAGCCAGTTTAACCAGCACGCCCATGCAGGCGAACATCAAGCCCGCCACCAGCATCCATAATGAGGCCATCCCGGCAGCAAAATCCCGTTTTAATACAGATGCGGCCCGATTTCCCGCCGCAGGAAACGATGAAAGTGTTCCATTCCCGCTTCCATCGGCTGCTGATATGGACCCGTTTCATTTATCCCATGTTCATACAAAGCACGTCGCCCTGCTGTAATTCGCCTGCAGATTTCATCATCTTCCCGGGCGGTTTCCTGATATGCAGCCTGCTCTCTTTCCACAAATTCACGCTCGAACAACGCAATTTCTTCCGGATAATAGAATTCAACAATATTCATACACTGTTCTATCCCGGTTGGCAGCAACGTGCTGACAACGAGCGTATCCGGATACCACTCCACCATAACATTCGGGTAATAGAGCAGCCAGATCGCACCATGACGCGGAACCTGCTGGTTATTCTGCTGCAGCACCTGTGTGTGCCACTTCTGATAAATCTCTGAACCTGCCCGGTTGAAATCAGGATTGACTCCGACAGTCTGAACGCTGAACCAGTCACCAAATTCCCATTCAAGCCGGCTGGTGTCCACAAAATGCCCCAATCCGGGATGAAAAGGATCAACGTGGTAATCTTCCAGATAGACTTCAATGAATGTTTTCCAGTTGCACTGGTAATGGTCAATCTGGACACGATCCAGTACATACCCTGAAAAATCCAGCTCGTTACGGGCCTTCATACCTGCGAGATCACGGTTAACATCACGTTTTCCGGAAAAAATCAGCCCGTTCCAGTGCTGCAAAACTGTTTTACCCAGATTCAGACAGGGATTCTTACTGAAATGCGGCGCTCCCAGTAACTTGCCATCCATTGCATAAGTCCAGCGATGAATCGGGCAGACAATATTTCTGGTGCTGCCACGCCCTTCCAGAATGGTTGCCTGACGGTGGCGACAGACATTCGACAGCAACTCAATACCGTTTTCATTGCGCACCAGAACCCTGGCATTGTTTTGAGTGGCAGGCACGTAATAATCGCCTGCTTCCGGCACCATCAGCTCATGCCCGACATAACCGGGCCCCTGGTTAAACAGCAGCTGCTTTTCCAGCTCAAGTATCTGCGGATCTAAATACCAGTCAACAGAAAGTTGCGGTTGTGCAACAACAGGATCGGAAGTTTGTACAAAGCTGGACATTATTTTCAGTGCCACCTCTCAGTCAGGGAATAAACAAAACCAACCGGGGAAAAATCAAATTTACCGCGACAGGATACCTTAGCAGTGAACATGATCTTTTTCCACAAAATCAACCGGAGCAGCAAACAGCGTCACCTGCCCGGTATGCACCACATCATTTCTGCCACACGGTTACTGTATGGTATCGCCCGCAGCACTACTGCTCAGCCACGCCAAGATTTAACCACATCACTTTAGTCATCGACTATAATCAGTCGCTTAATCGGGTTAACAATCTGCAAATACCGTTAAAGTCGCGCATTATCCTCTTCTGTTACGGGATTACAAATGTAATGTGCCGAATACAAAGCGCCTAAAGCGTTCCTAAAGTAGTGCTCAAAGCGCTGCACGCAGATTGTCATGTCGCAAACAATTCACTCGTACCAGCCCAATACAATGAAAACAGATAACAAGTTCACCACTATTCAATTACTCATTACAGGCCTGTTCGCATTAAATCTGACAGCTTGTGACAGCGAGCAGGAGGTAAAAAAAGACAGCAGCAAGCCAGTCGTACAGGCTCAGGGACCCGCTACCGGGATACTGGCCGACTCGGCAGTGGAAGGTGTGTCCTACTCCGCCTCATCCGGTGCATCAGGCGTCACAGATGCGGCCGGACTTTACAAATTCAATCATGGTGATAGCATTGATTTCCATATTGGTAAACTGAACCTTGGCAAAATCACCGGAACAGGCCTGACTACACCCATTGAACTGGCAGCAGATGACCGGAACAAACTGCTTAATCTGCTGATCCTGTTCCAGTCACTTGATGCTGACAATGATCCGGCAAACGGCATCTCCATACCGCAAGCTGCAGCAGATGCACTGGACACGGCGCTTGATCTGACAGCCGATCCTGCTTCCTTTCCCGCTTCCCCGGCACTTGCTGCTGCCAGAGAAGCGGCCGGCATACCTGGCAGCGCCAAAACGGCGGAAGAAGCCAATACCCATTTTCTGTCACAAGCCATCAACCTGCTGGGCAGTCATCTGTGGGTAAACCAGGACGATACCAGTTTGAACTTCTTTCGCTTTTCGACGGATGGCAGCGGGCAATACCTGCATGGTATTGCCACCCCGGATGATGCCTGTGATGCAAACCGTGCCTGCGGCAGCAGGCTGGTATTTACTGCGGGCGTGGAATACGGCACCGCCAAAGCAACCGAATATGACAAACGCGGCTTCAAGATCACCAGCACGACTGAGGTGGACACCGATATTCAGTCAGGGCTGTCTCATCCTCGCCCCAACTGGCGCATCTACACCAATGGAGATGAGCTGATCATTTCCGATATTGTCATTGTGCAGCGTGAAAAAGAACAGGCGAGCCTGTTTGGTGAACTGTTCCATATCACCGAACCCATTAAACTCAGCTCCGATGATGAAGTGGCAGAGACCACCATACAGGAAATCCGTTACCGGAAAATGGATAACTCCCAGGGTATTGTTGGTGCCTGGGCGGTCAACAGGGATTCAATCAAATCTCCTGTTTTTCTGTTTTTCCCGGATAACCGCTACATGCTGATTGATCCGGTCGGCAATGCTACGCAAACCTCACCGGCTGCATGTGCCAAACCCGGAGTTGAACTTGCCAGCTATACATTTGATGCAGCCAGCGACTCACTCAAACTGTCCAGCTTCACTTACAACACGGCTGGCTGTGCCGGTTTATCGAAACTGGATGGTAAACAGATCTCCTTCAAGATCGATGCAAATGCACAAAGTGCGATACTTTCCAGCGATGGATTAGCGCCCGTCACACTGCAGCGCCTGTCCAACTGACACCTCTCCAGTCAAACAGAGACTTACCGGGAGAATACGCCAGTTACGGCATTCTTCCGGCAAGCTGAATCCGGATTACTCCGGCATGGCGATTATCCGTGTTGCACTTGACGTCCCGGTTAACCGGTTATTTGACTACCTTGCTCCGGGTGCAGGTACAGATGATATAGGCCGCTGTGTACGTGTTCCTTTTGGCAACCATAATCATTCAGACAGCCGGAAAATCTCCGGAGTTATTCTTGATATCGGCGAAATATCATCCATCCCGGAAGAAAAACTGAAATACGCCGGTCAGATTGACCGCGAAACTTTGCCGCTACCCCGATCCCTGCTCCAGTTATTCGAATTTTGCAGCCGTTATTACCATTACCCGATCGGTCAGGCCGTGATGAACGGCCTGCCGGCATCACTGCGGCAATCTAACCATATCGCTCGCCGAAAACCGGCCGTATCTCCGGACTGGAAACTGACTGAAGCCGGGAAGGCCATTCCCCTCTCAGCCATCCCTTCCCGGGCGAAAGCAAAGCATCAGCTGTTTTCCCTGTTGCATGAACATGGAATCATGACAGCTGAAGCCTGCAAAACCCTGCCACCCCATTCCCGCAAGCTGTTACAGGAATTCAGGGATAGGGGCTGGGTAGAACAATATCTGGCCCAGCCTGACAAACCAGTATTCAGTACAGCCCCCGCACCTGTTCCGACAGAAGAACAGGCACACGCCATCTCAGCAATTCTCGGCAGTACGGGTACATTTTCTCCTTGGCTGCTCAACGGTGTCACCGGAAGCGGTAAAACAGAAATCTACCTGCAGGCAGCCACCTCATTACTCGCACAGCAAAAGCAGGTTTTGATCCTGGTACCGGAAATCAACCTCACCCCACAATTGGAAGCGGTTTTCAGGAAACGCTTCCCGGGAACAACACTGGTCAGTCTGCACAGCGGGCTGAACGACAGCGAACGCTGGCATGGCTGGCAACAGGCACAACAGGGAAAAGCAGGCATTATTCTGGGCACGCGCCTTGCCATTTTTACCCCGATACCGGAACTGGGCCTGATTATTGTCGATGAAGAACACGATTACTCTTTCAAGCAGCAGGATGGGTTGCGTTACTCCGCACGTGATCTGGCCATTTATCGTGCCAGACAGGCCGGTATTCCCATCATCCTGGGTTCTGCCACGCCTTCCCTGGAAAGTTATCACCAGGCGCTCACCGGCCGTTACCGATTACTGCGGCTCCATTCACGTGCGATCAGCCGGGCGACGCTACCAGCTATCCGCTGCATCGATTTACGCATCACCTCTACTCAGGAAGGATTGTCAGAACCGGTACTCGAAGCACTGCGCCGCAATCTGTCCAAAAAACAGCAAAGCCTGGTATTCATCAACCGGCGTGGCTATGCTCCAGTGTTGCTCTGTAAATCCTGTCGCTGGATTGCAACCTGCAAACGCTGTTCCAGCCGTCTGGTTGTTCATTTGCGAGAACGACAGCTACGCTGTCACTATTGTGGTGACCAGCAGCCTGTCTCACCGGCATGCCCGCAATGTGGAGACCCTGATATCCTGCCGTTTGGCCATGGAACACAGCGAGTCGAGGCGGCACTGGTCAGTCATTTTCCGGAAGCACACATTTTGCGGGTTGATCGTGACAGCATTCGTCATAAAGATGCCTGGCAGAAGGTACTGGAACGCATTCATCGCGGAGAGGCGGATATACTGGTTGGCACCCAGCTACTGGCAAAAGGCCATGATTTTCCGAACCTTACACTGGTATGCGTGCTAAATGCCGACGCCTCACTTTACAGTACCGATTTTCGTGCTGAGGAACATCTGTTTGCCCAACTGATGCAAGTGGCCGGGCGTGCCGGCCGGGCAAATATTCCCGGTACGGTTCTGATTCAGACTGAGTTCCCGCAACACGCGCTTTATCAGGCATTACAGCGTCAGGATTACACAATGTATGCGCAAGCACAGCTGAAAGAACGTAAATCAGCCGGATTTCCTCCTTTTGTTTACCTGGCGGTATTGCGTGCAGAGGCCCCCGTGCTGACGGATGCGCTGGAATTTCTGCAGCAGCTGGCAGCAGTAGCGGCCCTTTCGGAGGATTACGCTCACATCCGGCTTTATGATCCTGTCCCCGCCCCGATGCAGCGCCTAAAAGGACTGGAACGTGCCCAGCTGCTGATTCAGGCACGCTCCCGCAGACATTTACAGCTATTTCTCAGTGACTGGCATCAGCGCATTGCCGCATTACCCGTTCGCAGAAAAATACGCTGGCATCTGGATGTTGATCCGCTGACGGTTTAAGTCCCCCCTCCTCAATCCTGAGTGCCGCGAATCAGCAACACGGGAACAGATGCTGATCGCGCCACACCCTCAGCAACACTGCCAAGCAATAACCGGCTAAAACCCGAGTGGCCGTGTGTGCCGATTACGATCAGTTCCGCCTGCCAGCGTTTTGCTTCTTCCACCAGAACACTGGCGATCCGTTCATTATTCGACTGAATCAGCCTGGTTTCGATCGGAATATTGGCAGCCCCCACTATTTCAGCAGCACTGGCCAGTATTTTCTCACCACAATCATGAATCGTTTTTTGCAATTCCTCGTAATTGAAATAATTTTCATCCACCAGATAAATCGCATCCTCATAAACATGTACGAGCTCAAGGCGGGCCCCCATCTGCTTTGCCAGTTTGATCGCTTCCTGCAAAGCATGGCTGGAAGTAAAACTGCCGTCCACCGGAACCAGAATTTTTTGATACATATCCCCTCCTGCAAAAATTGACCGGACTTTAAGAGCCCTCTGAAACATATTGGTGAGGCGCTTGTCCCGAGTAAAAAACGCAGTTTACAGAGAGTAAATGATGAGCCGCATTTTCAGACTGTTTTTAACGTGGTGACCAACGCAGGCCGTTTTTCAGAGGATCCTCAGGCGCTGCGTAAATGAGTATATCTGACCAGTAATACTGCCAGCAGGGGCAGCACAAAACCCAGAATCGTTACGGTAATCAGTAATGCGCCCAATTCACTGTAATCGGCGGCCAGCAATATCCTGCCGGTCTCCGTATCTTTGACCTCCCGGGTTACCGTAAATATCTGATTGATATATTTGGTTGCCAGCTGTGAGGCAGACAGTGCCAAATTAGTAAATGAGGCCATGACTGCAAAGAAAGTTGCCTTAAGTTTTTCAGGTGCGGAATTGGCAATCCAGGCCAGCATCGGGATCATGGATATTTGCCCCAGTGGTGACTCCAGTGCAGTATCAATCACAGCAATGAAACGTGCATCGACAACACCGCCGGTGTGTGCTGCAGTCCACTCATGCAAACCGAAATACATTGAGATCACCGGCAATGACAAAATTGTGCCGGCCACGGTCAGTGCACCGATGACGTAAGCCATCGAACGTTCGGCCATGAAACGGCGAAAAATGAACATGCCGGCAAGCGTCAATACAGAACCGATTAATGAAAGTGTCGCCATAAACTGCTGATCAAAACCCAGTTCATCAATCATCCACCAGGTTGAACCTGCACCCGGTGAGGGAACCGCGCGAAACACAAACACCAGCACCGCCGTTCCCACCAGTACATTGCGTGCATCGCTATCCAGCTCGGCTGTCAGCTGCCTGATCAAAAACAGTACGATTGCCATCGACAGGCAGAATATACTTTCTTCAGCATAGGGAATCTGCACCAGGCCAACTCCCAGTGAGACAACGGTAAACACCAGCCCGCCCCCGAGTATCCACCAGTTAACAGGCGGTGCATCAACATGCACTCCCAGCAGGGTGTTGATTTCACTCTGACTCAACCCCTGCCCGGTAAACCGTCTGATCTCACGCCACCTCAGCCAGCTCGCCAGCCAGATCCCGCACACGGATACAAACGGTATTACCAGCGCAAGCTGGTACACAAACAGATAGGCTGCCGCCTTACCCGTTTCCGAAAGCGCAGCGACATCTTTCATCAGTACAACATTCGCCAGCGCAACCAGAATACCGCCACCAATAATGGCAACACGCCCCAGCGTCTGCATCGTAATATGCATCTGCTTGCGTGTTTCAGGATCAATCAGCCGCCCATCCGCTTCAGCACGAGGCACAGCTTCCACCGTCATGGCATCAGCCACCACATCCTGCAGCACATAACCAACGGGTGACAGCAGAGATGCCAGTACATACCACTGTGATAATGGCGCAATCTCACGCATGACTTCATCATGCCCGAGCAGCCCGATCATGATGAACAGGCTGGTTGCAATCAACCCTGCTCCCAGATAGACCAGCACACTTTTCCAGCGCCACATTAAATCCACCAGGTGGCCCAGCGGCATTTTCAACGCCCACGGCAGCGCCATCCAGAAACCAAGGGCGGCCAGAAATTCTGCCGACAGCCCCAGTCTCTCCTTGACATAAAAAGTGCCAACGATTCCGGTCAGACTGGAAATACCAGCTGCCAGATAAACCATCAATGGCGGCAGGTAGGAAAGTCGCATCTCCCTGCCCAGAGACAGCAGGTTAACATCCACCCACCGCACCAGCACGGTGGGCAGCCGTGTTACGGCAAGCCAGATATCCACTTGATTATGCGCAACTCAGGCAGGACGTTTGCCAATGCGCACCAGAACATCCTGCTGCCCCCCATTACGCAGAATGGTGAGGGTTGCCGGTTTACCTGGTGCAAGGGATGCGACCAGATTCAGCATTTCAGAAGAATCAGCAATGTGTTTGCCATTTACTGCCAGCAAAACATCTCCAGGTTTGATTCCGGCATCATCAGCCGGCCCGTTCTTAAGTACGCCGGCAATCAGTGCCCCTCCCGCTTCCTTGAGGCCAAATGACTCTGCCAGTTCCGGAGTGATGTTCTGCATACTCACCCCCAGCCAGCCGCGTACGACGTTACCTGTTTCAATGATCTGCTGCATGATCTGTTTGGCTGCATCCACCGGTATCGCAAACCCGATTCCAAGCGAACCGCCGGTACGTGAATAAATTGCGGTATTGATTCCGATCAGATTGCCGGAAGTATCCGTTAGTGCCCCACCCGAATTACCGGGGTTGATTGCGGCATCGGTCTGGATAAAGTTCTCAAATGTGTTGATCCCCACCTGGGAACGCCCCAGTGCACCAATAATCCCCATGGTCATCGTCTGCCCTACGCCAAACGGGTTTCCGATCGCCAGTACAATATCCCCTACTCTGGCTTTGTCCGATTCGCCGAAAGTAATACTGTGCAGGTTATCCAGGTCAATTTTCAGCACAGCCAGATCACTTTCAGGATCTGAACCGATCACCCGTGCTTCCGCATTTCTTCCATCCATCAGTGCCACCTGGATTTCGTTGGCAGCTTCTACCACATGGTGGTTCGTGAGAATATAGCCTTCCGGGCTGACAATCACCCCCGATCCCAGGCTGCGCTCAGTTCTCGGACCGAAACGGTCACCAAAAAACCGTTGAAAGGAAGGATCATCCATGAACGGATGAGAAGGTACTCGTACCTCTTTACTGGTAAAAATGTTCACCACCGAAGGCATGGCCACTTCTGCCGCCGTATGAAATCCACCCGTATTCAGCGCCTGATCCATATTTCCCTTAACCGCTTCACGAATAGTTGCAAGCTTCCCGCGCGGCGTCCACGGAAGTAATTCCGGACGCAAGGTCGAAACCACGAAAAAAATGGCAAGAATAACGGTGACCGTTTGTGTGAAAATCAGCCAGAGTCTTTGCATAGAAAGTCCCTTATTCGAATAAACAGAAAAACTATTATGCATCAAAATATGCTGGAAAATTACCTGAATAGTCTGCTTGCCATTCAGCAGTTCCGTGATTACTGTCCCAATGGTTTACAGGTGGAAGGCCGTGCCTCAATACAAATACTGATCAGTGGTGTAACCGCTTCTCAGGCTCTGATAGAAGCCGCACTGGATTTGCATGCAGATGCCATTATCGTGCACCATGGCTATTTCTGGCGCGGGGAAGATCCCTGTCTGCGAGGCATCAGGCGCCACCGTATTGCCACGTTAATCAAACATAACATCAATCTTTACGCCTATCACCTGCCGCTGGATGCACATGTTGAACTGGGCAACAATACCCTGCTTGGAAAGAAACTGGGAATAATCGAGGAAGGCCGTTTTGGTGAGCAGAATATTGCTGCTTACGGCCATTTTCCGGAATCAGTCAGTCTCGACAGGCTGGATGCGTTACTCAGCTCAGGCCTTGGCCGCAAACCACTGATTATAGGCGACCCGCACAAACCGGTCCGGCGAATTGCCTGGTGTACCGGGGCAGCCCAGGGTTACTTCGAGGAAGCGATCCGACTGGGTACGGATGCGTTTATTACCGGTGAAATCTCTGAGCAAAACGTGCACATTGCCAGAGAATCCGGTGTTATGTTCATTTCAGCAGGACACCATGCCACCGAGCGCTACGGTATCCAGGCACTCGGTGAGCATATCTCGCGAAAATTTGGTATTGCACACCACTTCATTGATGTGGAAAATCCGGTATGAATGATACCGGAAGGACAGAGTGAACAAAGTTATGCTACGGCCATCGAATAACGAAAAAAGACTGCTTACCGGTTTTCGTCGTTATCATCCTGATGCTTGTTTTTTTTACGGGGAAGCGTCCACCAGATGAGGAAAATAAATAATCCCAGCGCCAATGCTGCTTCAAGTGCCAAAACCCACATATTCTCTCCACACAAAATGTTTTTACCAGACAGTTACTTTAACCGATATCGGCTGAAAACCCAATTTGCCGCCCTGTTGATCTCCGTTCCATTCATTTTGACAGGATGCAAAACTGAAACGATTGCAACCCGATCTCCTGCACATCCGATCCCGGCAAAAACAGCTGCCATCTCTCCAGACTTAGGCACGGCAAAGCCCGTTCAAGGCACAGGGGTTAAACCGGATAAAAGGTTACTCAAGGCAGCCAGCTGGTCAAAGCTGCCGGGCTGGCAGCACGAAAGCCTGATTCCGGCATGGAATACCTTCATGCAAAGCTGTAAATCACTTGAAAAACATCCACCATGGCAGGAAGTGTGTTCGCAGGCTGCATCCATTCGGCAAACCAGCGAACAGACCGTCCGGAAATTTCTTGAAAATCACTTTGAGCCTTATCAGGTGACTAACCCGGATGGCAGCACCACCGGACTGGCAACAGGCTATTACGAACCATTACTCAAAGGCAGTCGCAAATACTCCAGCCGGTTTCGCTACCCAATCTACGCCGCCCCAGACAATCTGCTGGCGATTGAGCTGAAAGACACACAACCGGGGGCAGGTCAGACATCGTTACGCGGCCGCCTGCAGGGACGCAAGATTGTGTCTTACTACACTCGTGCCGAAATTGAAAATAACCGCAACCTGCTGAAAGGGAAAGAATTGCTGTGGGTGGAAGACGAAGTAGAACTGTTTTTCCTTCAGATACAGGGATCCGGCCGCATCGTGCTGGAAGATGGAGAAACCGTAAAAGTTGGCTTTGCCGATCATAACGGACACCCGTACCGCTCTATCGGAAAAGTATTGATTGATCGCGGCGATCTGCCTGCCTGGCAGGCATCCATGCAAGGCATCAAGCAGTGGGGCCGGCAAAATCCCACCAAATTAAAATCCCTGCTGCAACAGAATGCCCGCTATATTTTCTTCCGTGAATTGCCGCCCGAGCTGACCGGGCCAATTGGTGCGCTGGGCGTTCCCTTAACTGCCGGCAGAAGTCTGGCCATCGACCCGAGCAGCATCCCGCTGGGTGCACCGGTTTACCTGGCCACTACCTGGCCCAATACAGCCCGGCCGCTTAACCGGCTGATGATTGCGCAGGATACCGGTAGCGCCATCAAGGGTGGCGTACGTGCTGATTTCTTCTGGGGATACAGCCCGGATGCCCAGGTCCAGGCGGGGAAGATGAAACAGCAGGCCCAGATGTGGGTTTTACTTCCCAAACAGTACAGGGAATAGGCACGTCAGCCAGTCAATCAGACGGACAATGCTGAATCACTGATGCTGATTACTTGCTTCCCACCTGATCCAGCCGTTTTTCGATTTCGGCCTGGGGAATGAATCCCGGCACCACTGAGCCATCTGCAAAAATCAGAGTGGGCGTACCGGTTACCTGGTTCTGACGACCTGATTCCAGCAATATCTGTAACGGTGCATCACAACTCTTGCTGGCAGGGGCAACCGATCTCAGCATAAAATCATCCCATGCCTTAACCCGATCTTCAGAACACCAGATAGCTTCAGCTGTTTTCATGGAGCCATTGAGAATGGGGTACAGCAGGGTCTGGATAGTGACATCCGTCACACCGGCCAGTTCTTTTTCCAGTTTTTTACAGTAAGGGCAATTGGGATCAGAGTACACAATCAGTGTACGCTTTCCGTTTCCTTTGACTGTTTTAATTGCGCGATCCAGTGGCAGCGTATCAAGTGCGATCCGCCGTGAATCGCGAATCTGCTGCATACGCTCACTGGTCAGGCTGACTCGCTTCCTGGCATCCACGATATGCCCCATGAAGAAATATTCAGCCTTCTCATCCGTATAAAAAATTTCTCCATCGATCACGGCTTCATATAACCCCAAGTAAGGCGTTTGTGTCAGACTTTCTATTTTGCTTCCCGGGAAAAGCGCCTGAATTGCTTCTTTCAGATCCGCTTCATTCGCCTGAACAATTCCGGCAAACAATGAACCCAGCAGGCTGAATAAACATAAAAACAAACGCATACCCTTTCTCCCATGTAAAAATCCAGTAACCATCAAAAATGAATTCAGCCCAATTTCAGCTCAGCGCATGACGCATCAGCCGGTTTTTCAGAAGTGGCAGCCGGTTGGTAATACCCAACCCCAGATTCCTGATGCGCATAATGGCTGCATCCTCGCTGCCAAACAGTTTCTGCAGCCCGTCCGTCACCCAACCCATGGCGAGAATATCCTCCCTGCGATTACGTTCGTAACAGCGCAGCAAAGAAAATTCACCACAATCTCCCAGCCCGTCAAACTGCATAAGAACATGAGCCAGCTCACGGGCATCGCGCAATCCCAGATTAACACCCTGGCCTGCCAGCGGATGAATCCCGTGTGCCGCATCACCAATCAAAGCCAGCCTGGGTTTGACAAGTGATTTGGCCTGTACAAAGTTCAGCGGGAAACCGCGTTGCGGCGTAATCAGCTGCATTGCTCCCGGCGCATGTTCCGCTGCCCGGCCAACCTGTTCACACAGCGCCCCGGGGGAGAGTGTGAGCAACTCATCAGCCAGCACGGTATTCGCTGACCAGACCATCGAAACCCGCTTTCCCGGCAGCGGCAGCAGAGCAAGAATGCCGTCACGGCGAAACCACTGGCGGGCAATGTGATGATGAGGCTGTTCCACCTCAAAATTGGCGACTACTCCGGTCTGATGATAGCTATGGCGATCCACCTGAATCCCCGCCTGTTCGCGCACACGGGAACTGACACCATCTGCCCCGACCAGCAACGCCGTCTGCAGAACCGTACCATCGGACAAGGTCAGCTCAACGTGGGATTCATGCCAGGCCAGTGAATCACACTGTGCCGGACAAAACAGCTGCACATTGTCCGCTTCCGTCAGCGCCTCCCAGACGGCATGCTGCAACTGGCGATTCTCGATGATACAGGCAAGCTCCGGCACACCGCTTTCATATGCGCTGAAATCAATCCGGGCTGCGCTATCGTCACCCTGCACCCGCATTTCATGGACCGGTGAAATCCGGTCCGGATCCATACGCTGCCAGACACCACAGGATTGCAGGAATTCCACACTGCCGGGGCTGATCGCATACACTCGCGCATCCCAGCTGTCATCAACCGGCAAAGGGGCTGGTTGCCGTGTTTCAATCAGCGCCAGCTTCAGCCCGCTACCCTTTAACGCAGCCAGCAGACTCGCGCCCACCAGCCCGCCCCCAATCACTACAATATCGAATTTCATCGCCGGATTATACTAAGGAACCCTCGCCTGGATCACTGTTTTCGACCACCCGGCGGAAAACAAACCCGTACACCGCACCCGTCACCACAAAGAAGCCACGAGCTGACGCGGCAGCCCGGTACGCTGTCACCATCATTACCGGATTGCTTTTGTCTGCCGCGCTACACTCGCGGCTCAAGACCTGATGGTGTTCACAATGAAGCTTCATCCCGCCATTTCCATTTCAGCCAGATGCGCAGCTGCCTGAAGCTGTCCGGTTCAATATTGTCCGGCAGGATGACCACGGTACGATAACGGTATGTCTGCCCCGCTTTCAGGCAGAGCACGGTCATATAAGATGCGACAAAAGTACTGGCATCGATGGTGGTATGAATGGATTCACCTGCATAAGTCTCAATTCTGCAGCGGTTTCTTCCGGTCAGATGCAGCATCATGACTGATCGCGGAGAAACAAGCCAGGCATAGCGCCGCAGGTAATAATAAAGGCTGCCTGCCAGCAGCAGGGTAATTATGATCTTCACCACCACAGGCAGCGCCAATGGCCAGAACACCCCGGCTGCCGTACAATGCGCAAGACTCAGCAGTGCCGCCAGTCGCCTGGAGGGCCGCAGCTGAATTGAGAGTTCATTCATTGATTGATATTGATTTAACCCAACACAGCATTTTTTCTCATGCACCCCGACTGGCTCACATTTCTGACAGCGCAAGGCGCTCTTATCGAACAAAACCGGGTATTGCATTTCGGACAGCCTGCTGCCGAACTGGCACAAGCCGAATCAGGCACAATCCTGGTCGACCTCTCCCACCTTGGCCTGATCCATTTTTCCGGCGAGGATACTCAACATTTTCTGCAAAGCCAGTTAAGTTGTGACATCCATTCGGTCAGTTCAGAGAAAGCGGGCTATGGCGGCTATTGCACACCCAAAGGCCGTCTGCTGAGCAGCTTTCTGGTATGGCAGGCCGTTTCCGATAACAGCTGCCTGATGCAGCTCCCGGCAGAGCAGGTGGAAGCCATTGCCAAACGGCTGAAAATGTTTGTACTGCGGGCCAGGGTGATTATTCAGGATCATACCGGCAATTGCATCCGCATCGGTATCGCCGGCAAGAACACTCACACGCTGCTGCAGAACGTGTTACCAGATACGATTCTTTCCACTGAACCACTGACTGTAACGGCCATCCCTGATGGACAGATCATTTGCCACAGTGAAAACCGGTTTGAAATTCTGGTGAATCCTGCTCGTGCACCTTCATTATGGAAGCAACTGAGCGATCAGGCACGGTGCGCGGGGGCTGCTGTCTGGGACTGGCTGGAAATCCGGGAAGGTATCCCGGCGATTTTCAAAGTGACCCGGGAGGAATTTGTTCCGCAGATGATCAATCTGGATGCCATAGGCGGAGTCAGTTTCAGGAAAGGATGTTATCCCGGGCAGGAAATTGTTGCCCGCACACAGTATCTCGGCAAAATAAAACGCCGCCTGTACTGCGCTCATCTGGACGTGGATTCAGGTATAAATGCTGCTGCAGGTGACGGTCTGTTCAGCACGGAGACCGGCGATCAGTCATGCGGGATGATTGTAAACGCTGCACCTTCACCCGCAGGGGGAATTGATGTCCTAGCCGTAATTCAGTCCGGCAGTACGGAGACCGGTTCAATTCACTGGAAAACACCGGACGGCCCGCAATTGATCATACTGCCCTTACCTTACGCAATTACCTGATTTCTTCAACTGACAGCGCTGCTCTAAAAACCTTTTGGGACATGTCAAAGTGACAACGCAGGCAGTTTTTCAGAGGATTTTTAATTTGTTATACCATTGTGTGACAGCAACTGCACAATATCGGTATGACCCTGTTTTTTAGCCCACTCCAGCGCTGTCCCGTCTGCTTCATTCCGAATCCGGGCATCTGCCCCGTGTTTTAACAGCAGATCAACTGTTTCGTAATGATTGCCTCGTGCCGCCATCATCAGGGCGGTTGTGCCGTTATCCGTTGTAGCGTTAATCCTCGCTCCGTAACTCAGCAGAAACTCAACTATTTCCCTGTACCCCCTGCTGGCAGCATAAATCAGCGGATTCCACCCGTCATGATCAATTTTTGCACCTTTCGCATACAGCTGTTTGACCAGATCCAGCTGCCCGTAATAACTTGCCAGCATAACAGCTGTTTCACCATATCTGTTTTGCAGGTCGGGATGGGCACCTGCCTCCAGCAGCAGCCTTCCCATTTCCGGATTTTTATTGCGAGCGGCCAGCATCAGCGCTGTTTCATCGTGCAGGTCCCGCATATCCGGGTTCGCACCTTCCTCCAGCAGGCTCTTGATACGATGGGTCTTATTGTTCTCTACCGCTGAGATTAAATCCTCATCTGCACCGGCATAAACGGGCAAACACAGGAAAACAGTACAAAACAGGGTAATAACTGACGCAATGCGCCATTGATTCCATGGAGATCTGTTCATCTCAGGCCACCTTGAACAAGTTGAAGAAGTTATGGGTTGTTACCGCAGCAATCTCAGCCACATCCGTTTCACGCAACCGGGCGATTTCCTCGGCAACATGCCGGACAAATGCGGGCTGATTAGTCTCACCCCGATGAGGAACAGGCGCAAGATAAGGAGAATCTGTCTCAATCAGCATCCTGTCTGCCGGTATTTTTCTTGCGACTTCTTTAATGATTGCCGCATTTTTGAAAGTCACAATTCCGGAAAATGAAATATAAAAATTCAGATCGAGCGCACGCTGCGCAATCTCCCAGGATTCGGTAAAACAGTGCATCACCCCGCCAATTTTATCTGCCCCCTCTTCTTCCATGATACGCAGCGTATCTTCTGCTGCTGCACGGGTATGGATAATCAGCGGTTTACCACATTGCCTGGCGGCACGAATGTGTCGTCGAAACCGCTCACGCTGCCATTCGAGGTCCCCCTGCAGCCGGAAATAATCCAGACCGGTTTCCCCCAGTGCAATTACCTTTGCATGATCTGCCAGCTCCACCAGCTGTTCGATCCCGGGCTCCGCCGTCTCTTCATAATCGGGATGCACGCCTACCGAAGCAAACAGATTCGGGTGCGACTCAGCCAGTGCGCGTACGCGCGGAAAATGTTCCAGATTGACACCAACGCATAAGGCATGGGTTACCTGGCTGGTTTGCATATTCGCCAGTAATTCATCCAGGCGGCTGGCGAGATCGGGAAAATCAAGGTGGCAATGGGAATCAACAAACATAGGATTTTTGAAGGCGGTTTCGATTCGGTTCAAGTGGTTTCTGCTCAGCTTCCTGCAACCTTGCCGGAAGCTATGGGTTTGAAAGCGGTCTTATCCACATCTGCCCAGCAGTTAGGTGTTTCAAACAGGCGTACATGTTCCAGCGCCAGCCGGCCTGTATATTCATTCAGAAACGTGTGATGCAATATGTCAAAAGCGATCAGGGCAAGGTTTTCAGCTGTAGGCTGCACGTCCAGCACGATCGTTTTATGCCCTTCCAGGGATTGCAGAAATTCCAGCACACGCGTATCGCCGGCGTAAACCAGAAAGGCATGATCCCACTGATCTATCAGGGCCTCTCTGATAACATGTTTGACCCGCGAGAAATCCATGACCATGCCTTGCTCCGGCGCCCCGGCATCGGTGATAATACCTCCCGAAATCGTGACTTCCAGCACATAGCGATGCCCGTGCAAATTGCGGCACTGGCTCTGATGTGTGGAAATACGATGTCCCGCATCAAACTCGAATTTTCGTGTAATCAACATTCCGGGAATTATAACATTGCCATCTTCTGCCGGACGATTAAGCCAGGATGATCACAGCCGCGACAGTGCCGGGCTGACCTACGTTTATCCGGTCATCTCTCGCCGTGCCGGCGGAGTTTCCATCGGAATTAATCTCAACCCCAACAATGCATGTAACTGGCGCTGCATTTACTGCCAGGTGCCTGATCTTAAGCGCGGGACTGCACCTGTTATTGATCTGGTCAAACTGGAACAGGAGCTGCGGGATTTTCTGCATGAGCTGGTATATGGAAACTTCATGCAGGAAAAAACCCCGCCTGAAGCCAGAGTGATCAGGGATATCGCCTTATCCGGCAATGGCGAGCCGACCAGTGCCCGTGAATTCGAACAGGTTGTTGAAATCATCGGTAAAGTAAAAGCTGATTTCCCCCTGCCGAAAGCACTCAAGCTGGTGCTAATCACTAACGGGAGCCTGATTAACCGGCTGTCTGTGCAAAAAGGATTACGCCTGATGACCAGGCTCAATGGAGAAATCTGGTTCAAGCTTGATAGCGTGACACAGGCCGGGCGGCTGCGTATCAATAACACGCAGGCAAGTCTGCAACGTATGCACAAAAACCTGAAAACAGCCGCATTTCTTTGCCCGACCTGGCTTCAGACCTGTGTATTCAAACTGAATGAAAGGCATCCCGACGCCAGTGAAACCGATGCCTATATCAGCTTTATCCGTACCCTCCTGCAAGAAGGAACTCATATCCAGGGAGTACTGCTTTACACCCTGGCGCGCTCTGCACTGCAACCCGAAGCTCCCGACCTTTCAAAGGCAGATCCAGACTGGATGGAAGCTTTTGCCGACAGAATCAGAGCGCTTGGAATCTCTGTAAAAACCACCACTTGAATTCAATAAAATCAGGGAAACAGCCGGTTTACTTTATCTGTTTGGCTGATTTTTTGAGATTCTTATACAGATCAGGATATTGCGCCTTCAACATCGCCGCGATGATAAGGTCATCCCGTTTTATCTTGGATAAATCGACGTGTTCAATATGAACCAGTCTCAATAATTCCCTAACCGATTTCGGCATTTCCCGTCCACTTTCATAGCGCGAACCTCCACTCTGAGTAACGCCGACCTTGCTCCAGAATTCCTGCTGATTTAATCCAAGCCTCTGACGAATTTCCCGTGGATTAGGTATATCCTTAAAAAGTTTCATATCCATTTTTTGTTTAATATCAATAATTTGAGATAACATCAATACAATGTTATATTTTTGTTATCGTCATAAAATGATTCAACTTAAGCTTGGGAATTCATTCATTAAGGGTATTTTCCACCTGCTTTTTTATCTTTCAGGCATAAACACCAGCCGGGATATTTGTTACACAGAGATAAAAACTGCCGGTACTGAACTAACGTCTCGGAAAGAATCAGCCTGAGAACAGAACAACACCAAACCGATGAATACAACCTGTTATGAGAGTGGAATAAGTGCGGAGAAGTTCGATGAAACTGAATTCATCATTTTGAGGAAAAAAATTTCAGACAGAATCAGCGATGTTCGCGATCCAGTTGCCCGGGCGGATCAATCTGCACGGTAACGTGATCTATCGCATAACGCTCTTTCAGCCAGGATGATACCAGCGAAGGCAGAGATAACGGGTCAACACCACGCGCAGGGCTGACATGAACCGTTGCCACAATCGATTCATCTGTCAGAACCCAGGCATGAAAATGCCCGGCTTCCCCGATTTCCGGCAACTGTGCCAGGCCGCTCTCCACTGCCCGGGCATCTACTCCTCTGGGCACAGCCTGCAGCAGTACATGTATTGAATCTTTAACCAGCTCCCAGGCCGAGCGGACAATCAGCAAAGCGACCAGCACCGACAGAATCGGATCAAGAATCATCCAGCCGGTGAACATAATGCCAACTGCGGCCGCAATAGCACCTGCTGACCCGAACAGATCCCCGATCACATGCAGCAAAGCACCACGCAGATTACTATCCCCCCGGTTACCGGACCATAAAATCCAGGCTCCGGCGAGATTCACAACAAGACCAGCCACAGCCACTATCAGCATGGGTCCGGCCAGGATTTCTGCCGGCGTGTGGATCCGATCAATAGCCTCCCGGATAATCCAGACTACCAGTAACAGCAGCATTACACCGTTTGCCAGTGCAGCCAGCACACGAATACGATGAAACCCGTAAGTTCTCGTACCATCAGCCGGCCGTTTACCCATCCGGTAAGCAATCAGTGCCAGCAAGAGTGCGGCAGCATCAGAAGCCATGTGCCCCGAATCAGCAATCAGCGCCAATGATCCGGATAGCCATCCGCCAATTACCTGTATCAGCGCATAACTGGCGGTAAGAAAAAAAACGAAGCGAATGCGGCGCTCGTTATCTTCTGTAAGAACCAGTTTATGATTGTGGTCCTCATGACCGACCCCGGTATGAGTATGGTTCTGGTGAGGCTGTGGAGTGGACATGAGCTGCCCTTTAATTTCTGCTCTTGTTCAATAAGCAGCATCGGAAACAGTATCAGAAGCAGCAACCGGCAGAAACGGCTGAAACCGGCGCAAGCGCAAGGCATTGCCAAGCACGAACACGCTCGACATCGCCATGGCGCCTGCTGCGAAAACCGGTGACAGGAGCAAACCCCAGGCCGGGTACAATGCACCTGCCGCCAATGGAATCAGCGCTGAATTATAGGTGAATGCCCAGAACAGATTCTGGCGGATGTTGGTGATGGTTGCTTTTGATAACGCTATGGCATTTGGCACCCCCTGCAGGTTACCGGACATCAGCACCACATCGGCAGATTCCACCGCCACATCAGTACCAGTCCCGATCGCCAGCCCCACATCCGCCTCAGCCAAAGCCGGTGCATCGTTAATACCATCACCAACGAAAGCAATCTGCCCGTAAGCTTCCTTCAGGCGGCGCACTGCTTCAATTTTGCCTTCCGGCAGCACCTCGGCCACCACTTCGTCGATACCCAGCTGTCTGGCAATCGCCTGTGCAGTACGTATGTTGTCACCGGTAATCATTGCCACCTTGAGACCCAACTGATGCAGTGCCGCAATCGCCGCCGGTGTGCTGGATTTGATCGGATCCGCCACCGCCATAACAGCTGCCGGATGGCCGCCAATCGCTGCATATAACGGTGATTTACCCTCATTCCCCAGCCGATCGGCTACGCTGGAAAAAGCTTCGATATCCATTCCCAGTTCACGCAGATAGCGATCAGCACCAATCTCCACACTGACGCCCTCTACAGTAGCGTGCACACCCATACCGGTAATGGATTCAAATTCATCCAGTGCCGGTAACGCAATCCCCTCCCGCACGGCTGCATCGACAATGGCACGGGCAATCGGATGTTCCGAGCGCGATTCCACTGCTGCAATCTGTGCCAGTACCTGATTTCGATCAAACCCGGCAGCAACTTCAAAATCAGTAAGCACCGGACGACCTTCAGTCAGGGTTCCGGTTTTATCCACTGCCACCACCCGGGCATCCCTGAGCAGTTGCAACGCTTCACCCTTGCGAAACAGGATACCCATCTCGGCACCACGACCAATACCCACCATGATGGAAGTCGGCGTAGCCAGGCCCATCGCACAAGGGCAGGCAATAATGAGTACCGCCACCGCATTGACCAGCGCAAATGTCAGTGCCGGTGCCGGGCCGAATATCAGCCAGACGGCGAAAGTGATCACCGCTGCCAGCATAACGGCCGGCACAAACCACAGCGTTACTTTATCCACCATTGCCTGAATCGGCAGCTTGGAACCCTGTGCCTGTTCTACCAGACGAATGATCTGTGCCAGCATGGTCTGTCCGCCCACGGCAGTTGCACGCAGCGTAAATGCCCCCCGCTGATTGACGGTCCCTCCTACCACTTCACTGCCAGCCGTCTTTTCAACAGGAACAGGCTCACCGGTAATCATGGACTCATCCACGAAACTGCGGCCCTCCACCACATCACCATCTACCGGCACACGCTCACCCGGCCGCACCTCAACCACATCACCCAAAGCCACTTCACCAGCCGGGATATCAACCATACTGCCATCGCGCAGCACATGTGCCACCCTGGCCTGCAAATGAATTAACCGTTTGACCGCCTCTGAAGTTCGCCCCCTGGCACGTGCTTCAAGGAAGCGGCCCAGCAGGATCAGCGCGACGATAACAGCCGCCGCTTCGTAATAAACGTTTACCGTACCGGCAGGCAACAGCCCGGGCGCGAAGGTGGCAACCACCGAATAGCTGAATGCGGCGAGCGTACCGACCGCCACCAGTGAATTCATATCCGGTGCCAGATGCAGCAATGCCGGGAAACCTTTTGTATAAAAACGCCGCCCCGGAAAAATCAGTACCAGTGCAGTCAATACGCATTGCAGATACCAGCTCTGCCGCATACCGACAGTGGTCATCACCCATTCATGCATACCCGGGATCAGGTGTGAACCCATTTCAATCACAAAAACAGGCAATACCAGCACACAGGCAATGATCAGATCACGCTTGAGCTCAGCACGCTCGGCATCCTTCTTCACGGAAAAACTATCATCAGCCTGCGCTACCGTATCAATCACCCGGGCTTCAAAACCTGCATTCTCAACAGCACTGACCAATACATCGGTACCGGCCACACCCAGTACCGTGGCACGTTCTGCAGCCAGATTCACTGTCGCATCCGTGACACCGGGTATCGCCTTGAGTGCACGTTCAAGCCGTGCCACACACGAAGCACAGGTCATACCTTCCACGGCCAGCTCAACGGTAGCTGCAGGTACATCGAACCCCACGTTCTCGATTGCCTTAACCAGCGCCAGGCGATCCACCGGACCAGTCATACGGATATCCGCACGTTCAGTCGCCAGATTAACCGACACGCCACTCACCCCTTCGACTTTAGCCAGCGCCGCCTCCACCCGACCCACACAGCTCGCACACGTCATACCCTCAACAGGCAGACTGATAGTCGTATCTGTTGCACAAACGTCAGTGTTGTTTGATGTATTCATCTTCTGCTTTCCAGAGAATAATTTTCATTTGAATCAATCCCTTCCTTTATATACAGAAGGAATCTGCCATCAAACCAGAATAATACCGGCCAGCGGTGGCAGGGTAACAATGATGGAATCCGCCTGGCCGGACCACGGCTGCCCGGTTGGAATACAATCCCCGGAATTACCGGTATTGCTGCCACCGTAGTAGGCTGAATCACTGTTAAATACCTCACGGTAGGATTTCGATTCCGGTACACCCATCCGGTAACCGCTGCGTGGCACCGGGGTAAAATTCAGGATCACCAGCATGCATGATCCGTCTCTGGCACGTCGCTGATAGCTGATAACGGATTGTTCTGCGTCGTGACAATCCAGCCAGGAAAATCCTTCCGCAAAAAAATCCTGTTCGTGCAGCGCCGGTGTATTCAGGTAGAGATGATTCAGATCCCGCATCAATGCCTGAATGCCACGATGCGGTTCACGTTCCAGCAGGTACCAGTCAAGCTCATGATTTACCCGCCATTCGCGCCCCTGAGCAAATTCATTACCCATGAAATTGATTTTCTTGCCCGGGCAGGTCATCTGATAAGTAAACAGCAGGCGCAAACCGGCAAATTTCTGCCAGCCGTCACCTGGCATTTTGTCCAGCAGGGATTTTTTGCCATGCACCACTTCATCATGCGACAGTGGCAGCACGAAGTTTTCACTATAGGCATAGAGCTGGTTGAATGTCAGTTCATTGTGGTGATAGCGTCGATGCACCGGATCCAGCTGCATGTAACGCAGCGTATCGTTCATCCACCCCATGTTCCATTTCATGGAAAAACCCAGCCCGCCCAGATAAACCGGGCGCGACACCGCCGGCCAGGAAGTGGATTCCTCAGCAATGGTTAGTGCACCAGGAAATTCACCATGCACCATCATGTTCAGCTCACGCAGGAAATCAATGGCATCAAGATTTTCCCGTCCGCCAAAACGGTTGGGTAACCACTCCCCTTCCTTGCGCGAATAATCAAGGTAAAGCATGGAAGCCACCGCGTCCACACGCAACCCGTCAATATGAAAAACGGACAGCCAGAAATGTGCACTGGAAAGCAGAAAGGATTTCACCTCATTGCGCCCGTAATTGAAGATATACGTTCCCCAGTCATGGTGGTAACCCAGGCGCGGATCCTCGTGTTCATATAAAGCCGTGCCGTCAAACCGCGCCAGCGAAAAACTGTCCTGCGGGAAATGCGCCGGAACCCAGTCGAGAATCACACCGATTCCGGCCTGATGACATCTGTCCACAAAGCTCATGAAAGCTTCCGGACTGCCATAACGACTGGTTGCTGCGAAATAGCCGGTTGCCTGATACCCCCACGATTCATCCAGCGGGTGCTCGGATACCGGCAGCAGCTCAACATGGGAATATCCCATCTCCCGCAGATAAGGAAGCAAATGATCGGCAAGTTCATAATAAGAATAGAATCTGCCATCCGGATGACGTTTCCATGAACCCGCGTGCAGCTCATAAATATTAAGGGGAGCGTGCAGCCAGTCCCAATTCTCACGCCGAGCCATCCAGTCAGCATCATTCCAGCTGTATTTCTGTTCGGAAGGAATCAATGACGCATTATTGGGGCGCAGCTCATACCGGGTTGCATAAGGATCTGTCTTGAGCACTATCTCACCACTGATCCGGTTCCGGATTTCATATTTGTACACCGCCCCCTCGGGCAAATCCGGAATAAACAATTCCCACACACCACTCTGGTCATGTACCGTCATGGGGTATACCCTGCCATCCCAGCGGTTGAAATCTCCAACGACACTGACACGCTCGGCATTGGGTGCCCACACAGCAAAACGTATACCGGTAACGCCATGATTTCTGGCCCGCTGAGCCCCCAGCATACGGTAAGCCTGTAGCAGGCGACCCTCATTAAACAAATACAGATCGTGCCCGGAAATCTGTATGGGGAACGCATAGGGATCATGGCGCTCCTCGATCTTCCCGGTTTCTGCATGCTCCATGCGCAGCAGATAAGGATGTGCGACACCTTCGCCCATCCATTCAAAAATTCCATCTTCATGTACACACCGCATTGGCTGAAAACCTGACGGGGTATGCAGCCACACACGCGCCATACGGGGCTGAAACACTCTGACCAGCCTGCCATTCGGGACAGCGTGCATCCCCAGATAGGAACAGGGACGATGCAGCCTGGCTGCCAGCAGCAATGACTGTGCAGAATCGTCCGTTAAACCGGCTGATGAGAAAGGCTGGGATTTCATTGGCATGGACTCGTTATCCCCTGTCGCTATCACTTGCGTGGCGGCTGGCAATGGTTATTCGGATCAAGTAAGATGAACAAAGAGTATGCGGTTTTTTACAACACTGCAAATCAGCGAGGCGATCATGAAAGTTCAGCAAGCCGTTCAAATGGATGATAATCCACGCTTTGTCAGCACACTTACCCGCAACACACTCGCTCTGATCCTGGCTGGTGGTCGCGGAACACGCCTCAAGAATCTGACAGACTGGCGTGCCAAACCGGCCGTTCCATTCGGCGGCAAGTTTCGTATTATTGATTTCACACTATCCAACTGTGTCAATTCAGGCGTTCGCCGCATCGGTGTCGTTACCCAGTACAAGGCACAAAGCCTGATACGCCATATCCAGCGCGGCTGGAGTTTTCTCGACGGCCGGTTCAAGGAATTCATCGAACTGTTGCCCGCCCAGCAGCGCACGGAAGACGAAACCTGGTATCAGGGCACGGCTGACGCTGTCTTTCAGAATCTTGACATCATCCATACACACAATCCCGGCTACGTACTGATTCTTGGCGGCGATCACATTTACAAAATGGACTATGGCCGGATACTGGCCGAGCATGTTGAAAAACAGGCGGATCTGACGATTGCCTGCCTGGAAGTACCGGTTGCAGATGCCAGCGCATTCGGTGTTATGGCGGTAGACGATGACTGGCGTATTACCAGTTTTGCCGAAAAACCCGGTCACCCCGCCGCGATTCCCGGAAAACCCGGTCATTCACTGGCCAGCATGGGTATTTATGTCTTCAATGCAAAGTTCCTGTATGAGCAGCTGATCCTGGATCACGATATGGAGCAGTCCTCGCATGATTTCGGGAAAGATGTCATTCCCCGCCTGGTAGAAGGGAATGCCCGTGTATATGCTCACCGCTTCCAGAATAGTTGCGTCAATATGGCTTCCGGTGTGCCCTACTGGCGTGATGTCGGCACAGTGGACGCCTATTGGGAAGCAAACATTGACCTCACCACCGTCACACCTGATCTGAATTTATACGATGAAGACTGGCCGATCTGGACTTACCAGGAACAGCTCCCCCCTGCCAAATTTGTCTTTGATGACGATAACCGGCGCGGCCGTGCGCTGGATTCACTGGTATCCGGCGGGTGCATCATCAGCGGCGCAACGGTACGCCGCTCCCTGTTATTCTCCGATGTACAGGTGCGCGGCTACAGTACGATTGAAGACTCCGTTATCCTGCCTAATGTCACTATCAGCCAGCATGTTCATCTCCAGCGGGTCGTGGTGGAAAAAGATTGCGAGATCCCCGAAGGGCTTCAGGTCGGTTTTAATTCTGAAGAAGACAAAAAGCATTTTTACGTCACGCCAGACGGCATTACACTGATCACCCCGGAAATGCTGAAACAGCGCATTCACTATATCCGTTAAATTTCCCGAGCCGGCCGCAAAGCCGGCCTGATTCTTATCCACTTCCTGTATATAAACTGATTTACGATGGACAGCCGTTCTTCCAGACTTGACCTTGTATTACTGTGGCACATGCATCAGCCGGACTATCGCGACTATAACACCGGAGAATTCATGCTGCCGTGGGTTTATCTGCACGCCATCAAAGACTATACCGACATGGCGCATCATCTTGAGAAACACCCTGCTATCCGGCTGGTGGTGAATTTTGTTCCTGTTCTGCTGGATCAGCTGGAGGATTACACCGATCAGTTCACTTCCGGCACGATTCGCGATCCCTTGTTGCGCCTGCTTGCGGCACCGGATCTGGATCAGATTTCTCCCAATGAACGTCTGCATATCCTGAACAGCTGTTTTCTGAGCAACCATGACACCATGCTCAGGCCCTACCCGCCTTATCAGCAGCTGCGTGAGCTGTACGATCACCAGCAGAAAACAGGTGACCGGGAATTAATGTATGTTTCCGGCCAATACCTGGCTGATCTGCTGGTGTGGTATCACCTCGTCTGGATGGGTGAAAGCGTGCGACGGGAACATGAATGTATCGTCCATCTCATGTCACAAGGCAAACTGTTCAGCCATGGCGACCGGATCCTGCTGTTCAATCTCATCGGTGAGCTTATTCGCAACATCATCCCGCGCTACCGCAAGCTGGCTGAATCCGGCCAGATCGAGCTTTCCACCACGCCACACTATCATCCGCTTGCGCCTCTGCTGATCGACTTCACCTCTGCCCGGGACAGCCTGCCTGAAATTACCCTGCCTGCCCATTCCGCCTACCCGGGCGGGCGCAATCGAGTAGCATCTCACCTGCAATCCGCCATTGACAGCCATAACAACCGCTTTGGCAGCAGCCCTGCCGGCATCTGGCCTGCTGAGGGAGCTGTCTCAGAGCCGCTACTTGATATCCTGATTGAACACGGCCGCCAATGGTGCGCCAGTGGTGAGGCTGTTCTGGCCAACAGCCTGCGTAAATCCCATCCCGATCAACCGTTACCTGCCCGCAACGAATACCTTTACCGCCCATACCGGTTTAAATCCGGGGACAACAGCATCCTGTGCTTCTACCGGGATGAACAGTTATCCGACCTAATCGGGTTCGAATACGCCAAATGGTACGGGCACGATGCCGCCGCCAACCTTATCCAGCGGCTCGAACGTATCCACAGCGAAACAGCCGGCAACCCGGCACCGATTGTCAGCGTCATTCTGGATGGCGAAAATGCCTGGGAATCGTACCCCTACAATGGCTATTACTTTCTCAATGATCTGTATGCCATGCTGGAAGCCAATCCCAATATCCGTACAACAACCTACAGCGACTATATCGCCGGGTTGCACGACAATAAAATTGAGGTAACACACCTTCCAGCCCTGGCAGCAGGAAGCTGGGTATATGGCAATTTTTCCACCTGGATTGGTGATCACGACAAAAATCTCGCCTGGGAATTATTGTGTGCCGCCAAACAAAGTTACGACCTCGTCATGCAAAGCACCCGCCTGACGGATCAAAAAAAGGCAGCAGCAGAGCGGCAGCTTGCTTCCTGTGAAAGCTCAGACTGGTTCTGGTGGTTTGGTGACTACAACGCGCCCCGTTCAGTAGAGCGTTTTGATCTCGCTTTCCGCAAAAACTTGGTGAACCTCTACCATCTTCTGGAAATCCCTGACCCGATCACCCTCCTTGAACCTATCAGCCGGGGAGGAATCTCTGCAGGAGAAAGCGGTGCGATGCGACACGCTTCCTCCTGATTCCGGCACATAAAATCCGGCACGAGCAATACAAACCGCTGATAACTCCCTAACTTGCAGGATATTCCGATGACCTCATCCATATCACTTCTTTTTGGTGTCCATGCCCACCAGCCAATTGGCAATTTCCCGGAGGTTATCACTGATGCACATGAGCGCTGTTATAAGCCGTTCCTGCACACCCTGTACCGCTATCCGGAATTTCGTTTTGCTGTCCATTTCTCCGGCTGGCTGCTGGATTTCCTGTTTGAGCACTACCCGCACGATATGGCACTGCTGCGCGAAATGGTCAAACGCGGCCAGATCGAGCTGTTTGGTGCAGGAGATACCGAGCCGGTACTGGCAGTGATTCCCGAACGGGATCGTATCGGCCAGCTCAAGACCTTCTCCGACAAACTCAAAAAAAAGCTGGGGCAACAGCCACAAGGCGCCTGGCTGACCGAACGTGTCTGGGAATCAACAGTCACTCCGGCACTGGCAAATTGTGGTATCCGCTATGTCATCGTGGACGATTATCATTTTATTTGTGCCGGCAAACACAAAACAGAGCTCAATGGTTTTTTCACCACGGAAGAAGATCACCACACACTGGATCTTTTCCCTATCTCGGAAGCCCTGCGTTACCGACTGCCGTTTTCTCCTGCACAGGAAGCTATCGCCTATATTGAATCACTGGCTGATCAGGCCGCTCCCGGCCATCAGCCTGCCGCAGTTTATTTTGATGACATCGAGAAATTTGGTATCTGGCCGGAAACTTATCAATGGGTTTACGAACAGGGCTGGCTAGAGCAGTTCATACAGGGAGTGCTGGCCTCTCCCTGTATCCGGCTGCAACACTACCGGGATTACCACGCCAGCGAAAAAACCCGTGGCGTTATCTATCTCCCCACCACTTCTTATGTTGAGATGAACGAGTGGACGCTACCCGCCGAACCTGCCCATACCTACGCCGATCTTGTCCAGCAGGCCAAATCCGCCGGGGTGTATGAACAAAACAAATCTTTCCTGCGCGGCGGTATCTGGAAAAACTTTTTCTCGCGCTATCCCGAATCCAACTGGATGCACAAACGCATGCTTAATCTTTCCGCACGCTACGCACAGTTACCGGCCAGACAGCGCACAGGCGCCATGCGGCAATGCCTGTACGCCTCCCAGGCCAATGATGCCTACTGGCACGGACTGTTCGGCGGGCTGTATCTTCCCCACCTGCGACGTGCTGTCTATAACAACCTGATTGAGCTGGAAGCGCTGCTTGACCAGCACACTCCCCGTACCCCTCAATATCAGGAAGATATTGACCTGGATGGTATCGAAGAAATCCACCTGCAAAATGGAAGCGTGCAGGCGATTCTTAAACTGGACGGCAGTGCCAGCATCTGCGAACTGGATACTTATCCGCTCAGGCACAATTTTGCTGATACCCTTGCCCGCCAGACAGAACACTACTATCGGAAAATCCGGCTGAATTCACAGGAAAATTCAGCACAGTATCAATCCGGAATTGCTTCCGCACATGACCGGGTCAGCTTCAAGCATGAAATCAGCCCGGCCGATCTGCAACCGGATCCACATCCGCAATACCTGTTTATCGATCACCTGAATGGCGAAACATTGCACTACCAGCTGCAACCTGTAACCCGTGAGAATGAAATCATTTTCCGGGCGGAAACGGCTTCCGGGTCACTCAGCAAATATTTCCGGATTTCCGGCAGTCAGCTGCAGGTAACGTACGAATGTACAGGTAAACCGGACGGAGACCTGCAAACCGAAATCAACCTGGCCATGCCCAGCTGCGATGGCCCGGGCGGGCGTTATATCAGGAATCACACCGTGCTATCCGGCTTCGGGCAACGCATCGAACTGGCTGATCTGACTGCACTCACACTGGAAGACGATACCCTGGGTGGCAGGCTGGTGCTTAAAATTAAATCGCCGGCCAACCTTCACGCCCGCCCGCATTTCACCGTTTCACAATCGGAGGGTGGATTCGAAAAAATCATGCAGGCAGTCAAACTGACACTCACCTGGCCGGCAACCGGCTGCAAGCAGCAAATCACTCTGCAATTTGACAAAAAGACAGATCACCACAGCAGCAACTCGGATTAACCGGACAACACCGGCAGGGCAATATATGACGACAGAATCCCGGCGGCTTGAACAGTGCAATGAAGGCGGTGTCCCCTGGAAAAAATGGGGGCCTTATTTAAGCGAACGGCAATGGGGTACCGTGCGGGAGGATTACAGCGACAGCGGGGATGCCTGGAATTATTTTCCACACTACCAGTCGGGTGCACGTGCCTACCGCTGGGGGGAGGACGGGCTGGCCGGCATCAGTGATGATCGCCAGCTGCTCTGTTTTGCGCTGGCATTGTGGAACGGACACGATCCTGTACTGAAAGAACGTCTGTTCGGTCTGACCAATCAGCAGGGCAATCACAGTGAAGATGTCAAGGAATACTATTTCTATCTGGATGCCACTCCCACTCACAGTTATCTGAAATACCTCTACAAATATCCGCAGGCCGCTTATCCCTACGAAGATCTGGTCACCACCAGCGGGCAACGCTCCCGGCTGGAACCGGAATATGAGCTGCTGGATACCGGCATCTTTAATGAGAACCGGTATTTCGATATTTTTGTGGAATATGCCAAGGCTGATACGGAAGATCTGCTGATCCGCATCACTGCTGTTAACCGGGGCCCTGAAACTGCCAGTTTACGGCTGTTGCCCACCCTCTGGTTTCGTAATACCTGGTCGTGGGAATCCGGTACAGCAAAGCCGCAACTGTCCCAGGAAAAAAATCCGGGCAACTACCGGGTAATCCGCGCCGAACATGAAGTACTGGGTGAATACCAGCTATTCTGTGCGGACAACCCGCCTTTGTTGTTTTGTGAGAATGAAACCAACGCCTGGCGGCTGTTTCACAGCAACAACACCGGCCTCTATACCAAGGATGGCATCAACAACCATATCGTCTCCGGTCAGGCAGATGCCGTCAATCCCGCCTGTCACGGCACCCGGGCGGCAGCGGATTATGCATTGAGTATTCCTCCTGGAAACAGCAGCGAAATCCGCTTGCGCCTGTGTCGTGCTGAATCCGTCAGTGCAGACACTATCTTTACTGATTTTGATCAGCTCATTGATCAGAGAAAAAAAGAAGCTGATGATTTTTATGCCACCCTGTCCGGTAACAAACTCGGCAGGGAACAGCAGCGCATTCTGCGGCAGGCACTGGCTGGCATGATATGGTCCAAGCAGTATTACGAATTCGACGTAAAACGCTGGCTGGATGAGCATCATCAGCAAAGTATACGCGACACCGGCTGGGAACATATGCAATGCAGGGACATTATTTCCATGCCGGACAAATGGGAATATCCGTGGTTTGCCGTCTGGGATACCGCTTTCCACACCCTGCCGCTGGCCATGATTGATCCCGCCTTTGCCAAACAGCAGCTCAGTCTGTTTCTGGAAAATCGCTATCAGCACCCGAACGGGCAGATTCCGGCTTACGAATGGAATTTCTGTGATGTGAATCCACCCGTACATGCCTGGGCGGTTTATATGGTTTACCAGGTCTGCCAGGATTATCACGACCAGAATGATCTGGCATTTCTGAAATCTGCCTTTGCCAGTCTGGAAAAAAATTTCTGCTGGTGGGAAGCCCACCGGGAGCCGGATAAAAATGTGTATGAAGGCGGATTCCTGGGACTGGACAATATCGGCGTATTTGACCGCAGTACCCCGCTGCCCACCGGCGGCCACATTGAACAGTCAGATGCCACTGCCTGGATGACCCTGTTCTCGCAGAATATGCTGCAAATCGCGCTGGAGCTGAGCTTCCATGAACCGGATTATGAACAGAGGGTGCTGTCCTATCTGAACCGTTTCATGTCAACCGCCGCCGCCATGCAGGATGTCAGCGATGAGCACCGCGATATGTGGGATGATGAAGATGGTTTTTTCTATAACGTGTTGCGCTTTCCGGATGGCCGCTCAACCCGTATCAAGGTACGCTCCCTCGTCGGTCTGCTGCCGCTGTGTGCCGTAACTGTCATTGAAAAAACCACACTGGATAAACTGCCGCAGGTGGCAAAACTGTTTGAAGATCTGGTTCGGCGCCGGGATTACCTGACTCGCCATCTGTTCTGCCCGATCAGGCCCGGTGTTGAAGGTCGCCGTCTGCTGGCTGTTCTGGATGAGGACAAACTGCGCCGGATACTGGCAAGAATGCTCGATGAACAGGAATTTCTGAGTCCTCACGGCATCCGCTCACTTTCCAGATATCACCTGGAACATCCCTACGAATTTTACTGGAACGGACAAACATTCACCGCGGATTATCAGCCGGGGGAATCCACCACCAATATGTTTGGCGGCAATTCCAACTGGCGCGGCCCGGTCTGGGTACCTGTCAATCTCCTGATTATCCGTGCACTGCTCACGCTGTACGCCTATTACGGCGATAATTTCCGGATTGAATGTCCGACCCGATCAGGCAAGCAATGCAACCTGTTCCAGATCGCCAAAATGATTTCCGCACGACTGCTGCATATCTTCCTGCCGGATGAGTACGGCAGGCGCCCCGTTTTTGGCAGTACAGAAAAATTTCAGACCGATCCCCACTGGCGGGATTATCTGCTGTTCTACGAATATTTCCACGGTGAAAACGGCTCCGGACTGGGTGCCAGCCACCAGACCGGCTGGACAGGCGCGCTGGCCGCCCTGCTCAGTATATTCGGCTCTCTGGAACAGGAAGAACTGACCGAACTGGGCATGCAGGAAATCCCCGCCATTCTGGCAGGAAATAACGGCCCTCTGCAAATATAGCCGTTACCTGAAAAACAAACCATGGCCTGAATTCGATTATGCCTGCAAAGCCAGGCTGGCAACATAAAATAGCTAATAGCTTCCCGGAAACCTCTCTATCCGCATTAAAATAATACGTCCCCCACATAACGTGGCATTCAGCCAATCAATCGGAGTTTCAAACATGTCATTTACCGAATTCCGCACCCAGTACCTGGTGCGTTTCTGGTCACCTATCCCGGCTTTACTGTCACTGGGAGTTGCTTCATCCTGTTACTTTGCGATTACTGGTACTTTCTGGGCGGTAACTGGTGAATTCACCCGCTGGGGAGGACATATTGCCGCATGGCTTGGTTTTGCTCCGCAACAGTGGAGCTATTTCCAGCTGATCGGCCTGAAAGATTCACCACTCGAGCGTATTGATGGCGTTATGATCATTGGCATGTTTGCCGGTGCACTATGTGCTGCACTGTGGGCCAATAATGTGCAGCTGCGCTGGCCGACCAGCCGGCGCCGGCTGGTGCAGGGGCTGATCGGCGGCATCATTGCCGGTTTTGGTGCGCGCCTGGCGATGGGGTGCAATCTGGCGGCTTTCTTCACCGGTATCCCGATGTTTTCACTCCATGCCTGGGCTTTCATGCTGGCTACGGTCACCGGAGCATGGATCGGTGTAAAACTCTGCCTGCTGCCGCTCCTGCGTACCCCGCTGCGGCTGGATACTGTACCCAGCACGCTGTTTGCTGACACGGCCGCTCTGGCCCGGCGTGCTCGCCTGCAAAATCGCTTCGGTTTACTGATTGCTGTATTGATACTCGGCTTTGCTGCCTCACGCTTTGAAGTTTCACTGGTGTTGGGTCTGGCAGTATTGTTTGGTGTATGCTTCGGCGCGGTAATCGAGCGCGGACAAGTCTGCTTTACCAGCGCTGTGCGTGATCTGTGGACCACCGGACGCACCCGCATCGCTTACGGTATCCTGTTGGGCATGGCGGTAGCCTGTCTCGGCAATTTCGGTGCAATCGCGCTGGGTGCCACACCCAAAATCTTCTGGATGGGCCCCAATGCCGTGATTGGCGGACTGCTGTTCGGTATCGGCATCGTACTGGCCGGTGGCTGTGAAACCGGCTGGATGTATCGGGCAATGGAGGGACAGGTCCATTTCTGGGTAGTCGGCATCGGCAACGTCATTGGCGGCACCCTGGTCGCCCTCTTCTGGGATGAGCTGGGTGGTGTACTGGCCCTGCCCTACCCGAAAATCAACCTGCTGGAACAGCTGGGAACAGGCGCCGGTCTGCTGGCCAGTCTGATCGGGCTGGCACTGGCAGCCGGGCTGGTTTACCTGAATGCCCGACGCCATAACCAGCGCCATACTGCCGCAGCCAGTCTTCAGGAAAACCTTGCTCAATGAGCCGGAAACCTGATCTGTCACTGGATTTACGCGGGGAACATTGCCCCTACAATGCCGTTGCCACGCTGGAAGCCCTGGCTGGCATGGCACCCGGACAGATACTGGAAGTCATTACCGACTGTGCCCAATCCGTAAACGGCATCCCCGAAGACACTCGCGCCAAAGGTTACAACTGCCTGACAGTCGAGCAGCACGGCCCGCTGTTCCGTTTTGTTATTCGCGTGCCCGGCTGATTACATTCGAAAATGACTGATCAGACTGATGTATCAGAAGTACGAAGAAGTATGAGAACGCTGATATTTCTCTACCGCCTGCATCACCAGCGAATAAACCGCAGGTACCACTACCAGCGTTAACAATGTCGATGAAATCATGCCACCAATCACTGCGATGGAAAGCGGGCGGTTGGTTTCAGCACCGGCACCCAGCCCCATCGCTGCCGGTAACAGTGCAAGGATAACGGTCAATGATGTCATCAGCACCGGTCTCAACCGAACCGGGCAGGCTTCCCTCAGTGCAGCATCCACAGATTTGCCCTGCTCACGCAGCTGGTTGGTCAGATCAATCAGCAGGATCGAATTTTTAGCCACCAGGCCAATCAGCAGTACCAGGCCGATCATGGAAAATATGTTAAGTGAATTGCCCGTCAGCCATAAGGCAAAAATACCGCCTATGATTGCCAGCGGCTGCGCGACCATAACGATAAGCGGTTGCAGAAAAGAGTTAAACTGACTGGCCAGCACCATGTACAGCAGAACTAGCGCCAGGATAAAAATAAACAGCGTATTTGACATGGTTTTAGCCAGCTCTTCCGCCTGACCGGTCATCTTCACCGCGTAGCCGGCCGGCAGAAATTCAGCAGCCTGCTGAAATACCATATCGGCAGCTTTGCCCAGCGGCAGTGTCGGGTTGGCATAGAACATTGCCGCATATTGCAGATCAAATCGCCCAATCACGGCTGCACCGAGGCTGTCGTGGAAACTGGCAACCGTATCCAGCCTGACCAGTTCATTCCCGGCACTTCGCAAATAAATTTTCTTCAGATCTTCAATCTGGCTGAACCGATTTTCTTTACCTTTAATCCTGATTTCATAACGCTGACCATCTCCCGGTTCATCACTGAACCTCGCCACATCCACCCCACCGGTAAACATATTGATTGCCGTAGCGACATCTGCGGCTGAAATACCAAGACTGGCCGCGCGCGTCCGATCCAGATTCATCACCAGCTGTGGCAAGTCAAGATCAAGATCCAGATCTATTTTACCCATTCCCGGTATTTCACCGAGCCGCCGCTGCATCTCACCGGATAAACGCCCCACTTCCTGCAGATTGGGGCCGGTCAGGTTGAACTGTAATTTTTCAGAACGCTGACCACGCACAATCGCAACCGGGGCAGGAAATGCCTGCACTCCCGGAATTCTGTCAAAACGTTCTCTCAGCTTGGAAATTAATGCTTTCTGGGTCATGGTTCGATCCTGGCGATCAAACAGACGAACACTGACAAATCCTCTGTTTACCTGGCCATCCTGCCCGGCTCCAATAATGGAAAGGTAGGTGGCCACTTCAGACGGGTAGGAAGCCAGCACACCTTCAATCAGCCGCATGCGCGAATCGGTATAGTCAATACTTGAACCCAGCGGAGTCCTGAAATTAACCGTGAATACCCCTTCATCCGCTTCCGGAGCGAGCTCCTTCTCCACTTTGCCGAAGAAAAAGCCGCTGCTCAACACCGCAACGACTGTAATCAGTACAACCTTCCAGCGGTGAGTGATCGAATAATCAAGCAGCGAGGTGTACAGCTGATCCATACGGTTGAACCAGTCAGCCATCCGGTAATAAAGGCGGCCATGTTGTTGTTCAACACGCAGATAACGTGAGCACAGCATGGGGGTCAGCGTAAGCGAAACCAGCAGGGAAATCATCACACCAAACGTCACAACCACTGCAAATGATTTGAAAAATTTGCCGATGATGCCATCCATGAAAATCACCGGCGCAAAAATACAGACAAGCGACAGCGTGGCTGCAATTACCGCAAACACGACTTCATGACTGCCTCTGACCGAGGCCGCTGCCGCATCAACCTTACCATTTCCCGCCTGATCCCGGCTCATGTGCCGAAAAATGCTTTCCAGCACAACAATAGCGTCATCCACCACCACCCCGATCAGCAGCAGCAGCGCAAGCAGTGTCATAGTATTGAAGGTAAACCCCGAGAAATACATCACGGCGACGGCTCCCATCAGGGATACCGGAATGGCAGTGGCAATGATTAACGTGGAACGTACTGAGCGCAGGAACAGCCATACGATCAATGCGGCCAGCAATGTGCCTTCCACCAGATGTTCCTGCAGCGAATTTACCAGTTCCCTGATAAAAATAGCGTCACTGGTGGAAACACTGATGCGCATACCGGGCGGTAAACCCGGGACAATATCTTCTTTCAGCTTGCGCTCGACTTTCTCGATAATGGCTACTGTATTGGCATTCGAAACCTTGACAATGCCTATTCCCAGCGAAGGCTCTCCCTTGAAGCGTGCCACCTGACGATAATCGGCCAGATCATCCGCGACCTCCGCTATTTCTTTCAGCCGGATTGGGGCGCCATTACGATACGTTACGATCAGATTGCTGATATCCCTGATATTGTGGAATTCCAGATCGAGCTTGATCAGCTTTTCGGTATTCTTCCCTATGAGAAAACCACCCGGTAACTGAATATGTTCACGCCGGAAAGCATTGATGACGTCACTTGCGACCAGGTTGTAGGAGGCCAGGCGTTCGGGCAGGATATTAATTCGTATGGTACGATCACGCCGCCCGCCAAGACGGACTTCACCGACGCCATCAATCGTCTCCAGCTTCTTCTTGATAACGTTAAAGCCGAACAGATTGAGCTGCTGCAGTGTGCGATCCCCCTGCAGCGACAGCCACATTACCGGCTGCGCATTGGTTTCAATTTTACGCACGATCGGTGGATCAGCATCGTCCGGCAATCGCCGCAGAATCTGGCTGATATTCGACTGTACCTCGTTGTAGGCAACATCAATGTTCTTATCCAGACTGAATGTAATGGTGGTAACTGAAACACTGGGTGAAGAACTGGATTGCACATGTTCAATACCGGGGATGGTATTGATGGCAGTCTCGATAATGCTGGTAATACTGGCATCAACAATATCGGGATTGGCTCCAATCAGCGTTGTTGTCACCGAAATCATGGGGAATTCGATATACGGCCAGCGATCCATGCCAATGCGCTGATAACTGATTATCCCCAGCAATACCAGCAACCCGGAAACCATCCACGCCAGCACATGGCGCTTGATTGACAACTCGGGCAGTGTCATGAATCCGCCTTTCCTGATGCTTCTTTCTGTACCGAGATTTTAGCGCCATCGGTCAGGAAAGCGGCGCCATCCAGCACCACCTGTTCACCCGCCTGAATACCTTCAATAATTTCGACCATGCCATCCTGCCTCAGGCCGGTATGCACGATTCTCTGATGAACCTGTGCCTGATCCTGACTGACCGCATAAACCACTTCACCCGCTGGCCTCAGTACCACACTTTGTTCCGGTACCACGACCACATCCTTGCGTACATCCAGCACAATCACACCACTGACGCTGGCTCCCGCATGCCAGCCAGGCTGATTTTCCACATCGGCCAGTACATCTATTGCCCGGTTACCCGCGCCGATCGCCGGTTTCAATTCTCTGATGTGAGAAACGATTTCAACATCAGAAGTCGGTGAGCTCAACCGTACTTCCAGACCGGGTTTGATATGCGAGGCAATACTCTCAGGAAATGGGAGATGCGCGCGCAGCCGCTGGTTACTGATGATCTGGAACAGCGGATCACCCACCTTGACATAATCCCCTTCGGAAACTACCCGGGATTCAACAGTTCCATCCATAGGGGAAAGCAAACGTGTTTTGGATTGATTGTGCTCGATAGTCGCCAAACGGGATTTAGCCCCCTCCAGCTGACGGTGTAAAGCAATTTCCTGGGTTTTAACATCATCCAGCACAATTTGTGAAATAAAATTGCGTTCAACCAGCCTGGCATTGCGTTCGACCAAACGCTTCTGATTGTTCAATAAAGCCTCCAGCCGGGAAACTTCACTAACCGCCTCTCTTCGCTGCAGCTGATAATCGACCGGATTCAGCAAGGCGATTTCCTGCCCTTTTTTCACATGCTGCCCCTGACGCACCTGCACTTTAAGTACACGCCCGGAAACTTCAGCCGCAATGGTCGGATCCATCAAACCTTCGAGCGATCCAACCGTTTCCTCACGCACTTCCATCGAAGCCTGTTTAGCAGTAATTACGCTGACTGAAGGCGGGTTGACGACTTTTGCCACCTCTTCCTGTTTGCCGCAAGCAGAAAGCAGTACCAGAGCAACATACAGCAGTTTTTCTGTTCCATTCAACATTACTGTTAACACCCTCCTTACAACGCAGATGAGTAAACTGGCAATCAGAAGCCCCTCTCTATGACAGGGGTAAAGGATTGGATTGGGGATAGTACCAAAATATGCCTTCCATCTGCCTGGAAAGAAAAGCATATTCAGGCCGGTGTGCTGTAATATGCGGAATGCAAAGTCAGACTATCGTATCGTAAAAGCAGGAAAGTAAAGCTGCGCCGGATACAAACAGGTCGGTGAGGGTTGTCAGCAAGTGACCGCCATAGGGGGACGGCACACCCGGCGCGGGCTTTATTACTATTGTGGGATTTTTACTGCGAAGATCTTTACCAAATGCTGTTTGTGCAGGATATTTCTACCCCCGTCAGCCCCGGAAGAGAACTAACAGGGGTATTCGGATAAAGTATTGGATAACAAAAAACAGTGCTTCCAGCTTCTTAGTACACCTCAGATACCACCTGCTGCAAAACGAGCTGATATTACGATCAATGACCCCAGCACTGCCATAATAAACACAACAGCAACCATCATCTTTCTAAAAGTTTCGGTATCACTGCCCTTTACTACTTCACCCATTTTCTCACTCCTTTCTTTATATTAACCCGAAGAAAATCATGCTCCTGATTGGCATCTGTTTTATTGATCCACGTCAATAAAATGCAGCTTTACTGTCGCAACCACCCGGTTGATCTGGTTTTTGTGCAGCAGACAGGGCAAACAAGATCTCTGCTCGTATCAGATACCTGCCCAGATACGGGCAAATGCAATTACAGGGGAGAAAACAGACTGAAGTCGATCAGTCGCTCAAAAATGAATGGGTAAAGAGAGATCAGGAAAAGGGAAAAGCCGAGAATCAATATGAGCTCAATTTTCCTGTTTAATTTTATTCTTGGTTAAGGCAGTAAACAGGGCTGGAACAGTCTTTTTTTCCTGTCGATATGCAAGGAACAGCGATTGAGTTTCCGCTTGTCTGGCTGCAGCCGGTGAAGCCGGATTAGACTGCGGAACGTAAGGTTGGGTAAAAATAGGGTCGCTATGTTTTGATATACCTCCTCTGCGCGAATCGGCATATCTGTGCGACGCAGGCAGCTTCCTGCCTTTCTCATTTTCGGTATTCTCCGCTGGTTTACTGTCATGGCGAGAATTACCGGATGCCATCCGGTTTTTCCGGTCCGGCAGATTGCGTAAAGATTGCTCTGCTTCAAAACCGGTAACCGGCTCTACCTCCAGTTTAGTATTCAACAGTTTCTCAATATTGGCCAGCAGCTCTTTTTCATGTTCGCTGACCAGAGAAATTGCTTTTCCTTTACTGCCTGCCCGACCGGTACGCCCGATACGATGGACATAATCCTCCGGATTACCGGGTAATTCGTAATTAACAACATGAGACAGTTTTTCAATATCAATCCCGCGGGCTGCAACATCAGTCGCAACCAATATCTGTATTTCACCATTCTTGAATTCAGCAAGCGCTTGTGTCCGCTGCTGCTGATTTTTATCACCGTGAATGGCTGCCGCCGAAATCTCATTACGAGTCAGCATTTGTGCCAACTGGGAAGATCCATGCTTTGTTTTGACAAAGACAAGCGCCTGCTTCAAATTTTGCTGACGAATCAGGTGAAGCAGCAGGGCAAACTTATTACCCGGATTTACCCGGTGAACAATATGTGAAATAGATTCATTCACCGTATTTCGTGCTGCAGCTTCAATCCGGATCGGCTGTTTCAGCAGGCTGTCAGCAAGCTTTCTGATTTCACTCGAGAACGTGGCTGAAAACATCAGGCTTTGTCGCTGCTGGGGCAATAATGCCATTACACGTCTGATATCCGGTAAAAAACCCATATCCAGCATGCGATCTGCCTCATCCAGCACCAAAACTTCGGTCTTCGAAAAATTAACCGCCTTTTGTTCAACCAGATCCAGCAGACGACCGGGAGTGGCTACCAATATCTCCACCCCTGTTTGCAATACCGCAATCTGGGGTTCAATACTAATTCCACCAAAAACGACCGCTGATCTCAGTGCAAGATATTTTCCGTATTTTTTGACGCTTTCATCGATCTGCATGGCCAGTTCGCGGGTTGGTGCCATAATCAATGCGCGAACTGGGTGCCTGGCAGGAGACATACTTGTACTGGCATGTGCCTGCAGGCGGTAAAGCAAAGGAAGGGTGAAACCGGCTGTCTTGCCGGTGCCTGTTTGTGCACTGGCCATCACATCCCTGCCAGCCAGAATTGAGGGAATAACCTGTGCCTGGATTGGTGTGGGATTTACATAGCCCTCATCACTGACGGCGCGAAGAATTTCGCTGGACAGACCCAGCTGGTCAAACATTATCTCGCTGCTCATAGCCTATGTTTGCACCTGCAAGAAATACACAGTATCGAATCGGTTTGAAGTATTTCCATAACAGGGTAATGAATTAAGTTAATAAGTGTAAGTATAAGCTTAACCCCTGCCGGTTTGGGCTCACTCAAAAAATACCCCTGCTCACACGCTGCAACCTGGAAATATCGCTCATTTTTTACTCAAAATCACTTTAAGATTAATTCCGCCATTTTTGAACCATTTGACCAGGCCGCTCACTCTGCCAAGAGCACTCAGAAAAATCGGAGCGCCACTAATGGCAACAGCATCCACCAGACAATACCAGGCGGATACCCCACTAGGCGGGTTGCCTTGTGTCAATTCAAATATCGGTTCAAGCGCAGCCCACCGCCAGGTACCGGCTGCGGTACCAATCAGTTCCAGCCAGGTGGTAATAAAGAATGCCGCCAGATATACCATCGGCGACCTGCCTTTGAACAGATAGATCAGGAACACCACATAAAGCAGGGCCCCCACCTGATCACCATGCTCGGATAATCCGCTAACCCCCCATGCTGACCAGAACCCGCACACAATCATCACAAACGCTGCAATTTTCCGGGCGTGCTGGAGAAAAAAACCTGATCGAGCCAGTGCTACAGCAGTCAGATAAACCATACCGTGGCCCGGGGGTACGTACAGCGGTACATTCTCCATACGGTAGGTATACCCCCCCATATAAATGGATGCAAAATGCTCACCGGCTGTTGCAAAAGCGACAGCAATCACAACCTGCATTCTTATTTCCCGGTTTTCACCACGAAGCAATAGAATCAGGAAAATCCAGGCAATGACACCCAGCATATTTTGTAACAATAAGGTTCCATGTGCATCAATCACGAGGCTAACCGCAACACAAAAAAAGGTAAATGCCGCGATGAAATAATCACGCTTCCTGTGTATCGGATTTTCGATTGTTTCCGGAAATCTACGAAACATGTTTAACCTATTTTGAAAATAAAAAAACCGCCTTATCTGACGGTTGAAAACAGTGACCTGCTTGTTTCATTTACCAGCCGAGAACAAGCCCTGATAGCAATGTTTAAAATATAAACACTTGTTGCCTGCTGATCTATCCGGATTATTTCTGAGATATCCATAGATAATTAAAGCTGCTGGCCTGAATCTATTCTGAAAGGGCCATCACAGCCCCCTCAGAACAAACAAATACAATCACACCACCAAAAAATGATTACTCTTTTCCTTTTTTGGCAGGTTTGGCACTGGCCTGGAATTCATCATGGAATTTGAATTTCGGTTCGCCTTCAAATACACCTTCCAGTTTGTAGTGTTCGTGCATGGCTTTGGTGTTCTTGACCATCT